>Ga0256407_10003156_pt1 | contig 29913 bp, 29 predicted proteins | sample RumenRJG_04DNA_FD_193489 | JGI IMG/M metagenome (GOLD analysis project Ga0256407, IMG submission 193489) | Bovine rumen microbial communities from Lethbridge, Alberta, Canada - RJG_04 | ecosystem: Host-associated > Mammals > Digestive system > Stomach > Rumen | place: Canada: Alberta...
GTGGTGCGAATACATTTTTCTGCACCAAATAATGTTTTTTTTAATTCGCTGTACAATAAAAAAAACATTATAAAGTTATTCTGGCAGAATTTCGTGCAGAAAAGTGTGCGGTAAACACATTTTTCCGCACCAAATAATGTAATGGATTATGAATATTAAACGAGACATTATAGAAAAACTTGCAGAATGGAAGCAGTCTAAAACTCATAAGCCAATGCTTCTGATGGGAGCCAGACAGACTGGAAAAAGCTGGGTGATGATGGAATTCGGACGTATGTTTTTTGATTATGTGGCTTATTTCGATTTCAGCGAAACCATCGAACTGGCAACCATTTTCAACCAGACCAAGGAGCCAGAACGGCTGCTGAAGGAACTATCCTTGCAGACGGATGTGCCTATCGAACCAGGCAAGACGCTCATAGTGTTTGATGAGATACAGGAATGCGAAGCGGCATTCAACAGCCTCAAATACTTTTGCGACAGGACACCTCAGTATCATATTCTGGCCGCAGGCTCTCTGCTTGGTGTGGCGGTGCGTCGTCGCAAAATGACGGTTCCTGTTGGGAAAGTGTCCATTATGAGGATGTATCCAATCTCCTTCTCAGAGTTCTTAAGGGCATCGGAACCGGCGTTGTTCGACTATGTGGCAAGCCTAAAGATGATTGAACGCGTTCCTGAGACCATCCACAGCAAGCTAATGCTCGAGTATCGCAGGTATCAGATATGTGGCGGAATGCCGGAGGCTGTAGTAGCATTGCTGTCAGAGGGTGGGATGAAGGCTGTGGAGGCAACACTGCAAAATATCCTCGACCTGTATGAGATGGATTTTGCCAAGTATGCAGAACCACGCGATATACCACGCATCAAGGCTTTGTGGCACTCTTTGCCGTCACAGTTGTCTAAGGAAAATCGCAAATTCATCTATAATGTGGTTCAGAGCGGTGCACGGGCGAAAGACTACGAGGACGGATTGTTGTGGTTGGAAGAGGCGGGAATGATCTACAGGGTTTTCTCTGTTGCCAAACCCGCAATGCCTCTTTCGGGCTATCGTGAAATCAGTGCTTTCAAGGCCTATGCTTGTGATTGCGGCTTGCTCCGCCGATTGGCGCGTGTCCCTGCCGATGTGATTTTAGGTGGTGCCAGCAGCTATACGGAGTTCAAAGGGGCACTGGCCGAAAACATGATATTGCAATCTTTTACAGCCATTCGGGATGATGTGCCGTACTATTGGACTTCTGCTGGACGGGCGGAGGTTGAGTTTGTGGTGCAAAACGGAACAGACATAGTGCCGATTGAGGTTAAGGCAGCTGGATGCGTCGGCGGTAAAAGCTTGACAATCTACAATGAAAAGTTCAATCCTCCCATTCGTATCAGGTTCTCTGCCAATAACCTTCAGAAAAACGGCAATTTGATTAGTTGCCCATTGTATCTTTCGGACTGGCTGTTTTCGCAGCAAAACTGGGCCGAAATGATCGGCAATCTGAAAGCTAACCCTCAAATAAGCGAAGACTTATGACCAAGAAACAAGGCAAGATATTAGTCGTCGACGACAATGCCGCTGTCCGCAAGGCACTGCAGTTGCTGCTGACGCCCCGCTTTGCCGAGGTGGAACTGCTTCCGTCGCCAGCCACATTGCCGGCCACGATGGAGAGGCTGCACCCCGACGTGGTGCTGTTGGATATGAACTTTTATACAGACATCAACAGCGGCAACGAGGGTCTCTTCTGGACCGACGAGATTGTGCGCCGTTGGCTGGGGACGCAGGTGGTGCTCTTCACCGCCTACGCCGATATCAATCTGGCTGTGGAGGGTATGAAACGTGGCGCCTTCGACTTCGTCGTGAAGCCTTGGGACAACGACAAGCTGGTTGCCATTCTCGAAGCCGCAGTGGCAAAACACCGAGACACGTCTCGCGCCGCGAAAAGCACACGTAGACCGGTCGAAACGACGGAGGAACATGCCGATTTCTACTGGGGCGACAGCCGCCAGATGGCGCAGATGCGTCGCGTGGTTGAGAAGGTGGCCCCGACCGATGCCACGGTGCTCATCACCGGCGAGAACGGCACCGGCAAGGATGTGCTGGCGCACGAGATTCACGCCCTGAGCAGCCGCAGTGACAAGCCCCTGGTCTGCGTCGATGCCGGCGCCATAGTGGAGAGCCTGTTCGAAAGCGAGCTTTTCGGCCACGTCAAAGGGGCCTTCACCGATGCCCACAGCGACCACCGCGGCAAATTCGAGCAGGCCGACGGCGGCACCCTCTTCCTCGACGAGATAGGCAACTTGCCACTGCACCTGCAGGCCAAGCTGCTACGCGCACTGCAGGAGCGAAAGGTGGTGCCGGTAGGCAGCGAAAAAGCCGTGACCGTCGACATCCGCCTCATCTGCGCCACCAACCGCGACCTCGAGGCGATGGTCCGCGAGGGCACCTTCCGCCAGGACCTGTATTTCCGCATCAATGTCTTCCATCTGCATATTCCGGCACTGCGCGAACGGAAGGAGGACCTGCTGCCGCTGGCCGAGACGTTTATTGCCGGTTTTGCGGAGCGCTACCACCGTCAGGTCAAGGGGCTTTCGTCAGCCGCCTTCGAAAAGTTGAAGCAGCACCGCTGGAGCGGCAACGTCAGGGAACTGCAGAACGTCATCGAACGGGCCGTCATCTTGTGCGACGGCGACCAGCTTGAACCTGGCAATTTGGAAATCAGTGCCACAAATACCACTGTCGCCACCACACCCTTAGAAGATGCCGAAGAGCAGACCATCCGCGCCGCGCTGCAGCGGCTCGGCGGCAACCTCTCGCTGGTGGCAAAAGAGTTGGGCATCAGCCGCCCGACGCTTTACGCCAAACTGAAAAGGTATAATATCTGAGTTTTAAACCTTAACCTTAACGTTAACGTTAACCTTAGAATGTTTCCAGCAATCCGTGATGCGGCAGCCAGTTAAGGTCAAGGTTAACGTTAATGTTGATTAGAAAAAAAACATGTACATCATTTTCGTTATCGTTTTCGTTGCAATAGTAGCCACCGCCATCATTGTGCGCGAGCGCGACCGCCGCAAGGTGGAGTATATGCTCGATGCCTTCGAGGATGGAGAATACAACTTCCGCTTCGACGACAAAAGCCGCTTCAACCGCACGCTGAACCGCATCAAATGGATCGTCGACCGGCGGCGAAGCCAGAACGAGACCGAGTCGTGGAGCAAGCTCATCCGCGTGCTGACCCACGAAATCATGAACACCGTCGGTCCCATCGCCTCGCTCAGCGACACCCTCAGCCGCTACACCAACGACGAGATGCTGAAACACCAGCAAGACATCGCCGCAGGACTGGAGACAATAGGCAGCAGCAGTCGTGGACTTATCGATTTCGTGCAAAACTACCGCGAACTGACCGGTGTGGCACGCCCCATAAAGAAACCACTGATGGTGCGCGACCTCATCGCAGATGTCATCGACCTGACGAGCGAACAGTGCCGCGAAGCGGGTGCCCTCTGCTCCTTCAACGAACTCAGCAACGACACGCTCATCTACGCCGACCAGACCCAGCTCAGCCGCGTCCTCATCAACCTCGTCAGCAACGCCATCGAAGCCGGAGCCTCACAAATAACCATCACTTCCGAACTCACCGCCGACAGCCAGACCATCATCCGTGTCCGCAACAACGGCGCCCCCATCCCCGTCAGCAGCCAGCAGCAGATATTCATCCCGTTCTACACCACAAAACAGCAAGGCAACGGCATCGGCCTCAGCCTCTCGCGCCAAATCCTGCAAGCCCACAACGGCACCCTCGAACTGTCCTCCAGCGACGCCACATCCACCGAATTCGTGCTTACTTTCCGGTAACTTTTGCATAACACGCTACGCGTGGAAATTCTTCAAATTCTTAACAAATCATACAAATTTGTATAATTTGAACAAAATATGAGAAATTTCTCGCCGAAGGCGATCCCATGCCTGTTTTAGTTAAGCACGGCTCGCAGCGTCACCTCCACCGTCTCGCCAAACGCTTTCGTTAGGCAAAATAGCCAAAGGCAGTCGAGAGATTTTTGAAAAGATTTTCCAAAGATTTTGAGCGAAGCGACCAAACAAGCCAGCTCGCTTACATTCCGTTAAGCACCGTTCGCAGTGTCACATCCACCGTGTCGCCGAAGCTTTTCCCTATGCGCTGGCGGATGGCTTTGGTAATGCCGATGATGTAGCAGATGTTGCCCTCGGCATCCTTCACGCCCATATTCACCACACTGCCACGGTAAGGCTCGCCGTCGAAAGTGGCATCCACCTTCAGGCGTCCCACGCCGTAGACAGCGCGTATGTCGACAGGCACAACAACATAGGCGGCATCCATGTCGCCGCTACGTTCGATGATGGCTGTAAAGCAATGTTCCATAGCAAGATTAATCTTTTATTATTCCAACCGACTGCATCAGGCGGCGGTAGTATGTGGCTTTCTCGTTCAGCGGCATAGGGTAGGCACGCGACGACGAAGGCATGCGCCACAGCCGCATCTGTCGGCAGGCGATTTCAAACTCGTTGCAAGTTCCCATCTTCGGCACGGAGACACCGTAGTCTTCCGTAAAAACAGAGAAACTCTTCTGACCGGTGCAGACAATGTCGTGACACTGCGGCAGTTGCCTAAGCAATGCAGCAATGTCGGTCTTCTCCACAATCTCGAGATCCTTGTCAGACGCATTGCCGCTCAGTCGGCGCACGGAACTGGCGGTGTCATAGAGGGCGATTCCACTTTCGAGCAGCAAAGACTTGATGTCGGCGAGTCGGAAAGTGCGGTGCTCAGCGTCCACCAACCGCTGGCTGTCGCCAAAGAACACCTCGCCGAATATCTCCCACATCATATTGGTGCGGTTAGGGTAGAAAAAATCCATCGACCAGCGCTTGCGCGGCGGCGGGAAACTGCCCAGCATCAGCAGGCGCGCGTTGGGGGGCAGAAACGGTTCCAGCGGATGCCGTTCGACTGGGATGGCATTCATGTCAGACATATTCCTTTTCAATGGATTATCTTCTGTTTTTTGTTCTCCGTTACAAATGAAACACCATCGGCAGATTTCCGGCAAAAAGTTTTACGGCCATAGCCAACAGGATGACGCCGAAGAATTTGCGCAGCACGTAGATGATATCGGCACCGAGCCAGTGGGTTATCTTGTCAAGGTAGCGCAGCACGAGAAAGTCGATGATGATGTTGAGTGCCAGACCTATCATGATGTTTAGCGTGGCGTATTCGGCGTGCAGTGAGATGAATGCTGTTATGGCTCCCGGACCGGCGATGAGGGGGAAGGCGATGGGCACGATGCTGGCACCCGAGGAGGTGGGCTCGTTCTTGATGATGTCGCGTCCCAGAATCATCTCGAACGCCAGGATGAAAAGCACCACCGAGCCGGCAACAGCAAACGACGGCATGTCGATGCCAAACAACTTTAGCAACGCATCGCCAAGGAAATAGAATCCGATGAAGAGTATCAGTGCTGCAAGTGTGGCCTGAAAGGGTTTGATTTTCGTTCCTTTGTCGCGCATCGACACGAAGATGGGGATAGACCCCGTGATGTCTATGATGGCGAACATCACAAGGAATGTGCTGAATATTTCTTTGATATTTATCATGACTGTGAGGGTTTTATTTTTTTTGCATTACGTCTTCGTTCATAAGTATTGGTTGATGTGTCGGTATTGCTCGCCGATGGCAAGGAGCTGGTTGAATCGGTCGATGCGGTCGTCAGACAATGCGTTGGCGTTGAAAAGCTTTTTTTGCTGCTTCCACCAGTTGTGCATATTGCGTTCTTCGGGGCAGTGCTTCGATGGATTGCGGTGATTTTTCTTGATGAAGTCCATTATTTCGCGCCAGTGGGCGTCCCAGCGTTCGTCTTGTGTCATTGGTTGCAGGTGGATATGAATTGAGGGGAGTTAAAGGGGAGTTAAAGGGGAGTGAGGGAGGAGTGAGGGGGACAATAGTTTCGTGTCTGGAGTTAAACTATAATGTCGGCCAATTGGCCGCGGGCGGCATCGACGAGGTCGCGGGGGGCAATGCGGAACTGTAGCCCGCGCTGTCCGGCACTGCAGAAGACGTGGTCGTACTGCACGATGCTCTCGTGGAACCAGGTGGGCAGCGCTTTCTTCATGCCTATCGGCGAGCAACCGCCACGGATGTAGCCCGTCAGCGGAAGCAGTTCCTTGACGTGGATCATCTCCACCTTCTTGTTGCCCGTTACCTTGGCGGCTTTCTTCAGGTCCACCTCCTCGGCGCCGGGGATGACGCAGACGAAGAGTCCCAGCTTGTCGCCACGCAGCACGAGGGTTTTGAACAATCTCTCGATGGGTTGCCCCAGCTGCTCAGCGATATGCTGTGCCCCGAGGTCGTTCTCGTCGACCTCGTAGGGAATCAGGTCGTAGGCGACTTTCATCTGGTCGAGCAGTCGGGCTGCATTGGTTTTCTTGATATTCTTGTCCATATTTTACATTTTAAGCCGTTGCTTGACTTGCTCCAGAACGTGTTCGCCGTCGCGTATCACCTGCAGCGACCAGTGCAATTTCTGCGTCAGCTGCTCGTCCTCATTCATCTGCCAATCGATGGAGGTGTCGCGTCGCATGCGTTCGGTGGTGCTGAAGAGGCTCAGGGCAGCGCAGACCGAGATGTTGAAACTCTCGGTGAAGCCGTACATGGGGATTTTAACGTATGCGTCGGCTCCGTCGATGGCTTCTTGTGTCAGTCCCGTAAGTTCGGTTCCGAAGACCAGTGCCACGGGCTGGCTGAGGTCGAGGTCGCCAATCATGGTGTCGTTCTCGTGCGGAAGCGTGGCCACGATGCGGTAGCCTTTCGAGTGCAGATAGTTGTATGCCGAGTGTATGTCGGCGTGCTTGTAGTAGTCGACCCATTTGCTGCTGCCTACGGCCACATCGCCGGCAGGGTTGAACTGGTTGCGGTTTTCGACGACGTGAACATCCTGCACCCCGAAGCAGTCGCAACTGCGCAGCACGGCACTGGCGTTGTGGCTCTGGTATATATCTTCGAGCACCACGGCAATGTGGCGCGTGCGGTATTGCACCAGTCGGTCGAAGAGTTGGCGTTTGTTTTCGGAATAAAGCTCGGCAAGGGCTTCGTATAGCTGCTGCTTCTGTTGGGTGGTGTATCCCACGAAGGGGTCCTGTAGGTCTATTTTTCTTTCGGGCATTTAGTGATGATTATTAAAAGAAGGGGAGTGAAGGGGGGGAGTGAAAAGGGAGTGAAGGAGGAGTGAGAGGGGAGTGAGGGGGGAGTGAGAGGGGAGTGAAGGGGACAATAGTTCCGTATCTGAAGTTATGGTTATCGTTATAGTTTGTTTTCGTTTTCGTTATCGTTTTCGTTTTCGTTATCGTTTTCGTACGAAGTTTTACCAGACATTGTCGAAGTCTTCTTCGTTGCGCACTTTCTCGTCGCGTTGCCATTCAAGCACTTTGGCGTATTTCAGATAGCTGTTTTGGGCAATGGAAAGGGTCAGGCTAAGTCCGTCGATGCCTCCAAGGATGCCGCCACGGAGAAAATAGTTGACCATAAAAGCCCCAAGTCCGTGAGCTACGGGCGACCATGAGTGTACACGTTTGCCGCTGAGGTATAGTATCTTGGCGCCTCGGCTGCTGTAGTTGCGGCCCGGTTTGGCAAAGAGTTCGCCGGTGTTCTTGTAGCGATAGTGTATCAGGTCGGCTTTTACGCGTAGCGTGTTGTCGGTCGGGACATGTGAGTGCTGCTTGACGTCGCAGAAGCGCAGACGGTCGTGGCGATAGAGGCGCACCAACCAGTCGGGATACCAGCGGCAGCACTTTACCCAGCGGCTTCCCACGTAGTTACGCCGGCGCAGGGCAAAGCCGTCGTAGGGTGTTGTCTCGAAATCGGTACGGTTGATGAAGTCTACCAGCTCGGGAGTCAGCCTCTCGTCGGCATCGATGCTCAGAACCCAAAGGTTCTTGACATGAGCGAGAGCGACATTTTTCTGTATGCCGTCGCCAAGATAGGACTGCAGGACGACTTTGGCTCCGGCTTGGCGGGCGAGGTCGACGGTGCGGTCGCTGCTCAGCGAGTCGACAACAACCACTTCGTCGCACACCTGCTGCAGTGAGCGGATGGCGTCGACGATGTTTTTCTCCTCGTTGAGGGTGGTTATTATGCCAGATATCTGTTTCACGATAATGTTTATGGATTGCGTTTGTGAAGGGGGAGTGAGGGAGGAGTGAGGGAGGAGTGAAGGGGGAGTGAAGGTGGAGTGAAGGGGGAGTGAAGGGGGAGAGAAGGGGGAGTGAAGGGGGAGTGAGAGGGGAGTGAAGGGGGAGTGAGGGGGGAGTGAGGGGGACAATAGTTCTGTATCTGAAGATAAAGTTAAGGTTAATGTTAAAGTTAAAATTGAAGTTAACGTTAACGTTATTTTTTTTCGTATTCAGTTTTTGACATAAACGTCGTATAGGTCTTTTTTATTGTGTCGGCAAGTGCGGAGGTGGTTGTCGTTCTGATTTCGGCAGCGGTTTGGTAGACGGCTTCGATGCCACAGTCGCTGGTGTCGGTCTCGAGCAGGAAAGGGTGGGGAAGTTGGGCAAGAGTCTCTCTGACCTTCGTGCGTCGCGGGTCGAGGATGGCGGCACCGAACGAGAGGACTATCCCCTCGCGCGCCAGCTGGTCGGCCATTTCGCTGCTGCCGACGAATCCGTGGACGGCCATCGCCAGCCTTTTGTATTGTCGCCTTAGTGCAACGAGTTCGTTGAAGGCCCTAACGCAGTGTACCACCACGGGTTTCCCCATCTCTTCGGCTAACCTTAGCTGCCATTCGAAAAGCTGCATCTGCCTCTCCCATGTCGCAGCGCAAGCCTTGTCGAGCCCGCATTCGCCAACGAGTTCCGCAGCCCGGAAGGTGTGTTCGTATTTCGTCACGAAACGCGCGTAGCTGTCGGCATCCTCCTTCTCGGCATCCCAGGGATGAATACCAAAACTGCGGGGGGAGATGACTCCCTCCGCAGTCGGCAGGTGTGTATGGAAATCGATGAAATCCATTATTTGACAATGAGTCGGCGCACGACGTGCTGCTCTTTGTTCTGGAACACAACGTGGTAGATGCCCTTTTGCAGGCGGCTGGCATCGATAGTGAAGACTATGTTGCCGGCGCTCATCAGCTCGGTGCTGTGGACGGTGCGACCGTTCATGTCGATGATGCTGACATTCATAGTGGCTCCGTTGCCAAGATTGATGCGGATATTAGCATCGCTCGATGCCGGGTTGGGATAGAACTGGCCGAAAGCTTTTTCAGACTCTACGTCGTCGATGCCCAGTACTGGAGGCACGCGCACGCCTGTGGTATCCTCGACAACCCAGTTTTCGCCAAACACGAAGGTGATGTCCTCGGCAGCCACGGGCTCGGTCTCGAAGTCAAAGAAGGAACTGTCTATTGCAGGTATAGTGTCGAGCAGGTTGGTGAAGTTGAATGAGTAGTAGCCACCCTGATTTGCTGTCATGGGTTTGGTGATGGTCTTGCCGTTGTTGCTTGTGGCCGAAATGTAGTATTCAACCGTTACGGTCGAGTCTTCGGTGGTGCCGGGCTGAATGTTGGCAGTGGCCATTTCGCCGTAGAAGCGGTTGCCGTTGGCGGTGAGGGGTGTGCTCTGCCATTCGCCCTCGTTGATGCGGTATCTCACTTCAGCGCTGGCGATGCCGCTCTTGTTGGTGATGATGGCGCTGACGGGCATGTTGTTGCCCAGCATTGCGTTGACAGTGCCGTGGATGTTCTTGTGCAGGATGCGGATGGGGTTGTCGGCAGGTATCTGCTTGGTGATGCAGTGAATGGCACCGCCACTGCCGTCAAAATCGCGCACGTCGACAGGGTAGATGGTATAGCCGGGATAGGCGGCCTTGAGAGCCTCGATGTTCTCGCGGTCCCATGCGGCCGTGGGCTGTCCGTCTACCACCTGCGAGAAGCAGGGCTGCATGATGACGTTGTTGACGAAGGTGTGGTTGGAATAGGTGCGGGTGTAATTGTTGTTGTACTGCGTCTGGCCGCTGAAGTTGCCGCCGTTGTCGGTTTTGGGGAACGGTATGTCGCCCATAATGTAGTAGTTGCGGTCGAAAATCGACTTGTACGAACAGAGCGAGTCGATGTTGCGTTTGCCTGTCGTGTAGTCTGTCCAGCTGCTGTAGACATCGGGCATGATGGAGAATACGAATCCGTTCTCGTCCCAGGCATCGGCATAGAGGTCCACGTGGCCAGTGCCACCGTCATACTGGTAGGCCTTCAGGATGTGCGTGGCACGCTGTCCGAGCAGGTCGTGCAGTCCTTGGCGCACTTGGGCGCGCGTCATGGGAGTGACCTGAGTGTACCTGATTGTGTTGGTGTTATGTCCGTCCCAGGTGATCTGTCCATAGGAGTCGGTATTGTTTTCATAGATGGCGTCGCTCGAGAAGACCATGCCGGCACCGTCGACGAGGCAGTTGCCGCCTTCCCACTCGATGCGGGTGATGTAGTTGGGCAGACCGTACTGCTGGCTGATGAGGGTCGGCAGCGAGTCGTCGAGGGCACGTCCGGGATAGTAGGTGAAGTCGAGCATACCCACGCTGTCCTGGTCGCCATAGTAGAAGCAGATGGGGCCGCAGTCGCGGTACCAAATTGAGTTGCCGGGTCCGATGATGAAGCGCACGTTGTCGCTGCGGAGGTTCATGCGCTGCAGTTTGCGGTAGACGACGTTCGAATCCTCGGCCTGCTCGATGCGTACCCAAGCTTCGGCACCGCCGAGCTGGATGGCGTCGATAAGGTAGAAGAATACATTGCCGAAGGACGAAGTGGTGTCGATGACGCCCTTATAGGGGCCCATTCCCTGTTCCTGCCATCCGCCTGAGTATTTGTAGTATTGGGCCACACCGGTAACAATCGGGTCGGCAGCCCAGTAGCCAGAACTCGGGTTGGTGGCGGGCATGTATTCGTAGGCAAGTGTCACGGTGATGGCCTTCACCTCTTCCCATTCACCCGGAAACCAAACGCGTCCGTTGGGCATGGCCTTGGACTGCTTGGCCTCGGGAGCCACCTGCTTGCTGATGGGGATGTTAGGGTTGCGGTGTTTGGAGATGTCGCGCTTCTGAACGGTTTGGCGGAATTCGCGCTTCATCTGCTCAGTGGGCGTCAGTGATTGTGCTGCCACAGCAAAAGCAAGTGTGCAAAGTGCAGCAAATATAAAAGTCTTTTTCATTTTATTATTATTATCGTTTTCGTACGAAGTTCCGTATCTGAAGTTAAAGTTTTGTTTTCGTTTTCGTTTTCGTTTTCGTTTTCGTACGAAGTTAACGTTTCAGGCTCAGTATTTCGCGAGCTTCGTCGCTGGTGGCGATGGGACGGCCCAGCAGCTTGGCCATGCGGACTACCTTGTCGACCAGTTCGCCGTTGCTCTTGGCCAGAACGCCGCGCTCGAGGTAGAGGTTGTCTTCAAATCCTACACGCACATTGCCGCCCATGACGATGGCGGGAGCTGCCAGCGTGAAGGCGTTGCGGCCGATGCCGGTAGCTGTCCAGGTGCTGCCTGCGGGGATGTTCTTGGCCATCCACACCAGGTTGTCGACCGTTGCCGAAGCGCAACCCAGCACGCCGAGGACGAAGTTGAACTGCATCGGGACAAGGGGCAGAGGCTTGCCGTCGGGACCGTTGACGCCAAAGGCGCTGGGCACCTGGCCCTTCTTGGCCATGTGGACGATGGTTTCGAGGTGACCCATCTCAAAGCACTCGTATTCAGGCTTGATGCCTTTCTCGATCATGCGTTTGCCGAAGGCACGCATCGTCGGCATGGTGTTGTCGAAGATGTCGTCGCCGAAGTTGCAGGTGCCGCAGTCGAGGGTTGCCATTTCGGGTATGGGGGTGGTGTTGGTCGAGTCGAGACGCTCGTCGGGGGTCATTCCTACGGCACCGCCGGTCGAAGGAATCAGAATGACATTGGGGCACTCCTTGAGGATGGCCTCGGTGCACTCCTGGAAGCGGACGTGGCTCTGGGTTGGAGTACCGTCGTCCTCGCGGACGTGGAGGTGGACGATGGCGGCACCGGCATCGACAGCCGACTTGGCTTCGCGCACTATTTCTTCAACGGTATAGGGTACGTTGGGGTTCTGTTCTTTGGTTACTTCTGCGCCGCAGATAGCAGCGGTAATGATGAGTTTTTCCATGATATTCAGTTTTTTATTTTATTTTCTTAATACATTTAGAGACTGCAAATTTACTCAAAAAAAGTGAAACTCAAAGTAAAACTATGCCAAATGTGTCTTTCAGTCTTAATCATGGCCGACTGACGCGTTTTTAAACGTTAACCTTAACAGGCCGCCGCATCACGGATCGCATGAAAAATTCCGTGGTTAAAGTTAAAGCTTTTCGTTTTGTTTTTGTACAAAGTTATCGTTCTCTGCGTTCGATGACTTCTTTGAGTTTGTAGCGTTCGCCCGTAGCGGCGGGGATGGCGTCGAGAAACTTTTGGCCGTATCCGGGCGTGTCGTAGCCCCAACGCTGGAAGTTGCCGTTCTCGTCAACGCGCTTCACAACTTGGTCGTTGTATTTCACTATCAGATATTTGGCAAGGTTGTTCCATCGTTGCATCATGCGTTTGGCATAGTCTATACTTTTCTTGTTGAGGTAGTCGCGGCGGTCGTCGGGGGTCAGTTTGGCTAAAGCCGCCAGTACGCTGTCCTGGTCTGCAATATAGTAGTCCTCGAGTTCGCGCTGCGCCTGTCGCAGGTCGCCGATCATCATCGAGTAGCGCGGATAGACCATGTTGGCCACCCAGTTGTTGACCCAAAAGGCCGACTCGAAACTGAATTCGTTGCGCTGGTTGTTCTCCGGACGGAACGGGTCGGGCACCTGCGTCAGGCAGCAGTACAGAGGCACGTATGCCACCATGTTGGCATCGTCGCAGTTGAACCATGTCACGCCGCCCACGTCGTCGGGCAGCCACGAGCGCATCTGGCACACCATGGTGAAACCGCTTTGCTGCGTGGCTATGGGCCGTTCGCGGAAGAGGTCGGTGCCGTCCGAGGTCTTCATGTGCATCGGCAGCGGACGGATGGGCATACCCCACGGTCCGGCACTCATGTCGGCGGTCATGTCGAGCGGCGTCCCCTCGAAGTGGTCACGCATGTCTTGCTGCAAGTCTTTGAGGGTTAGAGGTTTTTCGGGTTTAACCCATAACGGCAGCGCATTGCATTTGTCGAACTCGCCGTTTATGTATGGCAGGTAGGGGTCCATGTCCGAGCGGTGGTGGCGGAAGAAGCTCCAGACGCGGGCGTCGGCGTAGCGCACATTCTCGAAGTCGATGGGGCAGTAGGCATCGCGGAACGAGAACGCCTCGTCCTTGCCGCTGAAGTAACCCTTTTCGCGAGCAAAGCTGACCACGTCGGCAGCATAGACGCATTCCACCTCGGGACTGTCGATGAATTGCAGGTTGCGGCTGCTGACAGATTTCCGTTCGCCCTTTTTTGCCTTCTTCTTCTCGAGAGGGAACTGGCGGATGCGGCTCAGGTTGGCATGTGCCGAGATGCAGTCGTCGGGTATGCGCAGGGCTACCCATACAGCGCCTTTGCGTCCCGGACCCTTGCCTACGACTTCCATGATCCAGGCCTCGTTGGGGTCGCAGACGGTGATGCTTTCGCCCGTGCTGTTGTAGCCGTATTTCTCCATCAGCTCGGCCATGCAGCGTATCGCTTCGCGGGCTGTAGAGGAGCGTTGCAATGCCAGGCGCATCAGGCTGAAATAGTCGAGCAGCCCGTCGCGGTTCTGCAGCTCCAGACGTCCGTCGAAGGTGCTTTCGACGATGGTCACCTGACGTTCGTTCATGAATCCCACCACGCCCATGGTGTATTCAACCTGCTCGACATACTGCCCTTCGTGGCTTGGTCCCCAGCCGTGGATGGCTATAGGCTCGCCAGGGGTGTGGCGTCCGCCGGGCGTATGGAACAGCGACCCAGCAAAGCCGAAGCCGTCGCAGTTGTAGGTACACATCACGCTGCCGTCGGCCGAAGCCTTCTTGCCAACAATAAGGTTGGTACACGCTTGTGATGTTTGGAAAAGGAAAATTGAAAAGACAATCAGTGCAAAGAATTGTTTCATAGATGAAAAATATAAAGGCTCTATATAACCTCTAAAAATCGTTTGATTCGCGTTTTGCTTGCAAAAAAAAATCGTTAGTTTATAGATATTTATTCGTGCTATTCGTGCTATTCGTGTTCAAAAAATGAATTTTAGAGGTGTCCATGTATTCAGTGGTTGTGTCACTGCGACACTGTTGCAATTCGTCGCGTGCAAAAAAAAGAGAGGGGAGAGACTGTGTGTGAACAGACTCTCCTCACTCCTTGTTCGTTACGAAAAGCTATTTCTTTTTGATAAGCGAAATAAGCCAAAGGAGAATTATGGCGCCAATAGTGGCGGTAATGACCTGGCCGATAAACTTTTCGCCCCACTCGATACCTAACCATCCCAGCACCTGACCACCGATGAAGCCGCCGAGCGTGCCAACGATGATGTTGATAAGCAGTCCGAATCCAGAACCTTTCATTATTTTGCCTGCAAGATAGCCGGCCAGAATTCCAATGATAATACTTGTTATAATACCCATGGTTTTAAGATTTAATTGATTGAAGTATTGGTAATGTGCTTTTTGTGTTGATATGCATTTCTGCACACAATTTGCAAAAATATTGTTTTTTTCAAAAAGAGAAAACGTTCATGACAAAATTTCGTTCCTTTCGCTGTGCAAAACATTAACGTTCCGCTTGCAAAACAATTTTTAAGGGCAAAATAATAATTTTTGCGCGACAAAATTTTCGTTTTCGTTTTCGTTTTCGTACGAAGTTGTCTTCGTTTCTGTGGAATGCCGTCGGCTCGGCCGACTGGTGTGCTGTAGGCTCGGCCGACAACGAAGTTCCGTATCTGAAGTTAAAGTTAAGGTTAACGTTAAAGTTTTGTTTTAGTTTTCGTACGAAGTTTATGCAATAATATTTTTATTTGTGCGTTATCTTCACACATTACATCTCAATAGTATGCACCTCAAAAAATACATCGTTCCAATATTGTTTCTGTTGTCGCTGTGCGTAGCAATGCCTGCCGAAGCCCAGTCGAAGTCGAAGAAACAGCTCGAGAAAGAGAAAACACAGCTCGAATCGGAAATCAAGAAACTCAACGCCGAGCTTGCCAAGGCAAAAAAGAACACCAAACTGACAAACAATCAATTGGCAGCTCTCAATAAGAAAATCAAAGAGCGCAATAGGCTGATTGATAATATCAACGGTCAGTTGTCGCATCTTGATAGCCAGATTAGCCAGATGAACGACAGCATAAGCCGCATCCAAACCCGTCGCAAGACGCTGCAGGACGAGTATGCTGCCACGGTCCGTTCGCTCTATCGGGAGTATAACAATGTCGACAAGTGGGTCCTCCTGTTCGACTCGCCCTCATACAACAAAGCGCTGCTCCGTACCAAATATTTCAAGAAATACAATGAATACCGCCTGCAGCAGTCGGCAAAGATACGCCAATGCGAACAGGACCTCATAACGGTCAACGATGAGCTGCAGCGGCAGAAAAGCGAACAGTCCAACCTGCTCACGCAGGAGAAACGCCACCGCGACCAGCTGACCAAAGAACAGCGCCAGAAAGAGGCCTCCGTCAAGCAGTCGCGCGACAACGAGAAGAAACTGTCCAGCCAGCTGAGTGCCAAAGAGAAACAGAAACGCAAACTCCAACAGCAGATACAGCGCCTCATCGACGAAGAGGTGCGTAAGGCCGCTGCAGCCAAAGCCGCAGCCAAGACATCTGTAGCCAAAGCCTCCGGAGCCAAGACGACGACAACGGGAACCAAGACAACTACATCCAAGCCTGCAGAAAACACCGTTACCGACAAGACCATCGCCGAGGAAGCAGCCCTCTCTAACGATTTTGCTTCGAACAAAGGCCACCTTGCCTGGCCAGTGGCATATACCTCAATTACACGTAACTATGGAGTCTATACCCATGAGAGCGGCGGACAGAATATGAACCACGGCATCGATATGCTCACCGTCCAGGGCACCAACGTCTATGCAGTCTTCAAAGGCAAGGTAACCAGTGTCTTCACCTGTCCCAACGGCACCCACGGAGTCATCATCCGTCACGGTGACTATATGACCGTCTACGCCAACCTCGCCACGCTCAGCGTCAAGAAAGGCCAGTCAGTCAGCACCCGCGCCACCATCGGAACCGTTGCCAGCGACGGCGACGGTCACGGCGAGTTCAGCTTCCAGCTCTGGAAAGGCCGCGAAAGCCAGAACCCCCGCAGCTGGCTGAGGTAATTCAGTCGTTTAATAAAACTCGCAATCGTCAGAACCGCGAGCAGACTTTCTGCGCTTTCTGCGGAACCCTACATGTCATTCTCAAGAATCCACTGCCATATCGGCACCACCTCGATTTGATCTTTTCCGATGTTGAGAGTCTGCGAGGTGTCCCTGCTGACGATAAGCATACGCTCGAGGCCGAGGACCTTCTTCAGCCGTAACAAGGCCTTTACTTCACGTTCCAAAGTGTTGTTGTCGATAAGATTGTAGCATACCTGTATACCGGTTTTCTCATCCGGTATATAAAAGTCTACTTCAATATCCTTGTTGTAAAAAAACAGGTTGTCGCCATACATCCGGTGAAGATGTATTGCAGCCATGTTTTCGAGCAAGGAAGTTTCAGGGTCTGTCAGAAACAAATTCAGTAGTCCGTTGTCAATGAAATAGTGTTTCTTGACAGTCTCTTTTTCAACGAATTTGGTTGCGTAGTTTTCAACCGAGAACAGCATACATGCATCCTTCAGGTACTGTACATAATTCATTACCGTTACGGGATTGGTTGAAACGCCGGTTGATTTAATGAGATTACTAATTCGGTTGTATGCTATAGGCTGTTTGACGCTTTCAGCCAAGCGACGTATTGTCATTCTGAGGGCAGCCTCGTTCCGAATACTGTTGCGTACTACAATGTCGCTGAAGAAGATTTTGTTGTAAATGCCGGTCAACCAAGCCCGTTTTGCAACGATGTTGGTGAGTTCGGGGAATCCGCCAAAATAGAAATAGTCGTTAAAAAAACGGACAATATCGTTTTTTCGGCTGCCTATGTTCCAGTGTCGCTCTAACTTTATATTGTGTGCTTTTAAGAATTCCTTGAAAGAGTACGGATAAATGTTGTTTACCCAAAAACGTCCGCCAAGAGTAGTCGCAATATCTCGACTTAACATCTTTGCATTGCTGCCTGTAATATAGACTTGATATTTTTCGTTAGCCAACCTCCGTGCAAAATATTGCCATCCGTCAATGTTCTGGATTTCATCCAAAAATAAAATCGGTCGGCATTCAAATAACGATTGGTGAGCTTGAAGTATGATATCCAGCTCGTTGGCTTTGATGTCGAATATACGTTCATCGTCAAAACTGATGTATACCATTTCTTCAATATTATGCCCTTCCTGAATAAGATGCTGCATACGTTGGTACAACATATATGATTTTCCTGCTTGACGGATGCCCACGAATACATAATTACCTTTTCCCTCGAAAACAAAATCTCGTTCAATCAGATTGATATTATTGACAAGTCTTTGATTGTCAATAATTATTTGCTGAATTATATTTTTATCTATCGCCATGTTATATTTTGTTTCGAAATGCAAAGATACAAATATTTTAATTAATAACTAAAAAAAATCACCTTTTTTTTAAATTTGTAATTAAAATGTCTTTCGTTGATGTTGCCTAAAAATGGCACCGTGACTTTCCCTGAAATTGGTTGACAAATTTGGGATGGTTAAACTGAATTGGTTTACATTGTTTGGTTCATATCCCTGATCTGGTTTACACCGTCACGGTTTTGGTTTACACTTTGCGTCACATTCTCCTGTTTTTGTTTACTGCTGTCCTGTTTTGGTTGACACCCTGTTTGTCATTACTGGGGGACAATCCAGAGTGACTTTGACTTTCCCTGAAATTTGTTGACGGATTTGCGATGATTAAACTGAATCGAAGGCGTGTTATCTCCAGTTGCCATAGTGTCTCATTATCTCTCATAATTCTTTGGGTTATTGTCTACCCAATCTTCATTTGATTGGACTGTCAGAATGCGGTTTTGCCATTCGGACGTGTGGCGCGGCCTTCCATCATACAAGTCCCACAAAAAGTTCCATTTCATTGTGCCGTTTTCTCGCCTCAGCATACAAACAAGTATGCCTGCATTGACTTCGTCTACGTTGACTGGAAAATACAAGCAAGCTTGTTCTTCGCTCAGCTTTGGCAACTTACGGCTAATCGAAAAATTTAGAAAAAGAAAATGTGTGCAAATGATGGGAATTGGTATATAAATAGGCTACGCGAAACTCTTCAGCTCGCACTTTTCGCCGTCGAAGACGGCGTAGTCGCGATGTTCGATCCAGTTGCCGACGTTGATGTAGGTGGCGTTGCCGAGGGGACGGACGATGGGGGTGTGGCGGTGGCCGAAAAGGAAGTAGTCGTAGGGCTGCACGCCGGCATCGAGTTTCTGTTGCTGCATCTTTTTGCAATAGAGGTATATGCCTTCGCGCTCATCGCCCAGGTAGCCTGTGTCGGTTCGTGAGTGCTTCTTGCGGCTGCTGCTGCTCCAGCGGTTGGCCACCGGGAAGCCGACGTTGGGGTGGATGCCGGCAAAAAGCCACTGGTTCAGCCGACTGCGGAAGACTCGCTTAAGGAAGTTGTACTTGCGGTCGTCGTTCCACAGCCCGTCGCCGTGGCCTACGAGGAAGCGCTTGCCGTCTATCTCCAAGGTTGTCGGCTCGTTGTGCATGATGACGCCGACCTCCTTTTCCAGGTAGTCGAACATCCACATGTCGTGGTTGCCGATAAAGAAATGGAACTCAATGCCGCTGTCGGACAATTCGGCCATCTTGCCCAGCAGTCGTACAAAACCGCGTGGCACGGCATAGCGGTAGGTGAACCAAAAGTCGAAGATGTCGCCAAGCATGACAACCCTCTGGGCCTCTGGAGCAATGCTGTCGAGCCAGCGGACCATGTCGAGCTCGCGCTGGCGGCTGTCCGGGCCGCTGCCGAGGTGGGCATCGGTGATGAAAAAGGTCTTGGTTCTCATTCTACTATGAATTCCTGTCCGGCCTGTTGCTGCTGCTGCGAAATCATGCGGGCACTGCGGGCGCGCTCCACACGGGTGCGATAGTATTGTGTGTGCGGATTGTCGGGATTCTTTTCTTCAAGTCCTTCAAGTACCTGCTCGAAGACCTCGAAATCGGGCTCCGAATAGAACACGCGTCCCGTGTGGTTGAACGGAGCGTCGATAGCGTAGAGGGTGCTGAGCGATCCGCGGTTATCCTCGATGAAGTTGTGGAACATGAGATAGACCGTGTTGTGCTCGGCAACGAAAATCGAGTCGGTGACGCTGTGAGCCTTCTCGTATTCGGCTTCGCTGAGGTTCTCGCGGTTGTAGCGGTCGCGCTGAGCGATGTCGGCAATGGCGTTGTTGGCGTCGTTGATGTAATTCTGAATCTGCCACATAAGCTGTGATTCGGGCGAGCCCTCGACGCGGTAGCTGGTGCCCATTTTGGTGGCATCGCCGCTGATTTTGATGTTCTCGCCGCCAGAGGGCAGAAGCACGATGTAGTCGTATTCGCTGCTATGCAGGTTGAAGAAGGTCTGATAGTCCATGGCGACTTTGAATTTGAAGTGGCCTTTCTCGTCGCACGGTATCGAGTCGACAAACTGGGCGCCGTTGTCGGGTGTCATCTCTTCGATATAGAGCATTTTGTTGGCTGCGTTTGCCAGCGTCCCCTCGACGGAAAACTCCATCGGGCCGTCGCTCTTGCTGCCATGGCAGGATGCCAGTGCCAGCACGATTAGGGCAAGCTGCGCTATGTTTTTAAATTTCTTCATTTTTTTCGTGTTGGTAAGAGGTTATTGTTAAACGACAAAGTCAACTATTGTGAGTGCTGCCATCGCCTCGACTACCACCACGGTGCGCGGCAGGTGGCATCGGTCGTGGCGACCTGCGGGGGTGACGGTGGTCAGTGTGTGGTCGGGTGCGAGGCATTCGGTGGGTTGCGGTATCGTCACTACGGGATGGAATGCCGTGCGGAACGTGATTGGCATCCCGTTGCTGATGCCGCCTTGGATGCCTCCGCAGTGGTTCGTCGTGGTGGCAACGTGGCCGCCGGACACGCACCAGTTGTCGCGAAACTCGCTGCCTCGCATTTGGGCCGCGTCAAATCCTGTGCCCATCTCGAAGCCTATGGCCGACGGTATGCTCATCATGGCTGCGGCCAGACGTGCGTTGAGCTTGTCGAAGATTGGGTTGCCCAATCCGGCAGGGACGCCTTCGATTGTGCATTCGATAGTGCCACCGGTGCTGTCATTTTCGGCCGGTGTGCCGCATGATGCCGTGGCAGTGATGCTGATGCCTTTTCCGTTCAGGATCATTTTGGCTATGGCTCCCGCAGCAACGCGCACTGCCGTCTCGCGTCCAGAGGCCCGTCCGCCTCCGCGTGGGTCGCGGATGCCGTAGCGCTGCAGGGTAGTGAAGTCGGCATGTCCGGGTCGCAACAGCTTGTCCAGCCCGTCGTAGTCACTGCTGCGGGCATCACTGTTGCGGATGATGAATGCTATTGGGGTGCCAAGGGTCTTGCCGTCGTAGATGCCCGACAGGAATTCGATGTTGTCGCTCTCGTGTCTTGTCGTGGCATGTGCGCCGACGTGCCTGCGTGTCATCTCGGCTTCCAGCAGGACGTAGTCGACGGCAAGCCCCGCAGGACAGCCGTCGATAACACCACCAATGGCAGGGCCGTGTGACTCTCCGAAGGTGGTAAGCCTGAATCTGTTGCCGAAAGTGTTCATTATTTCACTTCAAGAAGCTCGACTTCGAAGATTAGCGTCGATCCCGGCGGTATGTCGCCCACGGGGCTTTCGCCATAACCCAGGTTGTAGGGTATGTAGAGCATGTATTTGGAGCCCTCGTCCATGAGCTGCAGTCCTTCGGTCCAGCCGGGGATGACCGCTCCGACAGGGAATTCCATGGGTTCGCCACGCTCAACGCTGCTGTCGAAAACTGTGCCGTCGATGAGTTTGCCGGTATAGTGGACTTTCACTTTGCTGTTGAATGTGGGGTGTTTGCCGTTGCCGTCTCTCAGTTTGAGGTATTGCAGACCGCTCTTGGTAGTGCGGACCGACTTGTTGTTGGCGTTTTCTTTCAGGAACTTGGCTCCCTCTTCCTTGTTTTTGTCGAGCGAAGCCATCATTTTGTCCTGCTTGTCTTTTTGGCGTTGTTCAAACTGCTGCTGGAAGCGTTGCAGGATAGGCTGCATGGTGCTGCGGCTCCAGTTGTTCTTGCCATGTGCCATGTCGATAAGTGACTGGGCAACGACGTTGAGGTTCAGGCCCAGATTCTGCTGCTGCCACGAGGTTGCTATGTCTTTGCCGATGGCGTAAGAGGCTGAGTCGTTGAAAGAGACAATCTTGGGAGGCTGGTTTTTCTTGAGCTCCTTGTTAGCGTTGTCGAGCTGTTTCTGCAGCTCTTCGTTCTGTTGCGTCATCTGGTTGTAGGCGTCAGCCTTTTGTTTCAACTGGTAGTAGTAGGCCTCGTCCATTGTGGCTTTGCCGCGTTTGATGGTGACGTCGGGGCTCTGTGCGCACAATGAGGAGATGCATCCAAGGGCGCATGCGAAAAAGAGGATTTTTTTCATTGTGAATATGATGTTTCAAATATATTGAATGTTGAGCAGAACTTTGCGATGAAGCAAGTCTGCTCAACATTCGTTGTTGTTTTAATTGTGTTACTCTTACTTGTAGATCTTGGCTTTGGCGCCGTCGAGGATTTCCTTGCCGCACATTGCGAGTGCCAGCATCTCGTTCTCGCCTTTGTAGATCTTGACGGGGGCAATCCACTCGATGCGTTTGGTGATTTCGGCCATCCAGGGCTTGCTGTAGGCGATGCCGCCGGTGAGGAGTATGGCGTCGACCTTGCCGCATGTGACGGCAGCCAGACGGCTGATTTCCATAGCTACCTGATAGCAGAAAGCGTCGACAAGGAGTTTGCATTTCTCATCGCCGGCAAGGGCTTTCTTCTCGACTTCGTAAGCATCGTTGGTGCCCAGATAAGCCACAAAACCGCCTTCGGCAGTGACCATCTTCTTGAGTTGGGCCTCGGTGTATTTGCCACTGCAAGCCACTTCGATGAGTTTCGATGCGTTGATGCTGCCGCAGCGGGTGGGGGAGAAGGCTCCGAGACCGCAGAGGGCGCGGTTCACTTCGACAACGCGGCCGTGGTTGTGGATGCCTACGCTGACGCCACCGCCCATGTGGGCGATGATGAGGTTGAGGTCTTCGTATTTCTTGCCGAGCTCACGTGCATAGAGTTTTGCCGTCATTTTCTGGTTCAGGCAGTGCCAGATGACACCTTCGCGTTTCGGGTCGAGGTCGAACACGGGGTGACCGCTGATTTTTGCGAAGTCAGGACGCTCGTCGACGATTCCGGGGTCGGAGATGTAGGCATGCTCCAGACCGATTTCGCGTGCGATGCTGTCGGAAATAAGGGCACCAAGGTTGCAAGCGTGCTTGCCCTGGATACCTTCGCGGCATTCCTGCTTCATGAGGTCGTTGACTTCGTAAGTACCCGACTCGCAGGGACGGGTAAGGCCTCCGCGACCCATGACGATGGCAATTTCGTCAGTGCCAACGTTATGGCGTTTCAGCATGTCGAGGATGGCACCTTTTCGGTAGTCGAATTGGTCGGCCACCTCTTTGAATTTCTGGATTTCCTCGATGGGGTGGCTGAGGTTCTCGGTGAAAACTTCGGTTTCTCCTTCGTAGATGGCGGCTTTTGTTGATGTTGCGCCAGGGTTGATCACTAACGTGTATTTCTTTGTGCTCATATATATTTATTTGTATTATTCTTTTATATTTTTTTTGCAAAAATATGATTTTTTTTGAAATGACAAAAACCGAAATACACTTTTATTGTGTATGGATGTCGGTAATATACTTCTAAATTGTTGTTAATTATGGATTTATTTTGTTAAAACTGTTTGATATTTTTTTTGCTATTCATCACCGATTATGGCCAAAATGTATCAAATATCCAATTCTTGTTGTGCATCGCATAATATTTTTCAGTTTTTTTAGTTATGGAATCAAAGTTTTTGTTATGATGAAAATACGTCCGGTACGATATATTGCGCTTTTATTTGTTTTTGTGTTCTTTACGATGATTCCCAATGGTAGGGCCCAACAGCCTGACGTTGTGGACACGAGCTTCTTCATGACTATCGACGAAGCGAACTACGACAGCCTGCTGCACTATTTCTATATGCAGCAGTATGCCAAAAGCGCGAAGCGCCACCAGAGCAAACAGGCATCTTTGGCGTATGCCGAGTTCGACAATATTCCTGACTCGGTGTTCGTCAAACGTTTGCACGATCTGCACATGGTTGTGCCGCTGACCTACAATTCCGAGGTGAGGGCTTACATCAAGGCATACGTGCGTATCATGAGCCGTCGTCTCGATGCGATGCTGTCGCTGTCGGAATACTATTTCCCGATGTTCGAGGAAACCTTGGACCGCTATGGCGTTCCGGAGGAATTGAAATACCTGACCATCGTCGAGTCGGCCATGAATCCTCAGGCTACATCGCGTGCCGGTGCTGCAGGCCTCTGGCAGTTCATGTATTCCACGGGCAAGTTGTACGACCTCGAGGTCAACTCGCTCGTCGACGAGCGACGCGACCCCTACAAGTCGACAGTGGCAGCGGCGCGATACCTGAAGCGCCTTTACGATTTGTATGGCGACTGGCAGCTTGCAATGGCGGCTTACAACTGCGGTCCGGGCAACGTGAACAAGGCTATTGCCCGTTCGGGCGGAAAGAACTCGTTTTGGGACATATATAATTACCTGCCACGCGAAACCCGCGGATATATACCTAAATATATAGGTGCCACTTACGTGATGAACTACTACCACGAACATGGCATGACGGCAGGACGGTATGAGTTGCCGATACGTATCGACACCGTCAATCTGAAGAGCGATGTGCATTTTGCTATCGTCGAGAAATTCACCTCAATACCTTGCGAGCAGTTGCGTCAGCTCAACCCGCAGTTCCGGACCGATGTTGTTCCGGCCTCGTCGCGCAACTACGCGATTGCACTGCCTTCCGACAAGATGTCGTTGTTCATCAGATGCGAAGACACGATATACAAGGAGTCGAAGGACACGATAGGGAAAAATGCTGTCGTGCCCTTGAAGGCTGGCACCATTGTATACCACAAAGTTAGGAGGGGCGAGACGTTTACAAGCATTGCAAAAAAATATGGAGTGACTGTCAGCACCCTGAAACGGTGGAACGGCAAGGGACGCCGTAGCACGCTGAAAGCCGGCGAGCGACTTAAGATACACCTTGCTGCCCAGACGGAGAGCAAAAACGACGATACAGATCAGACCGCCGAAGCCGAGGTGACAAAAACCGATAGCTTGGAGGTGAAGAAAACGGACAACGAGACTAAGGTCGCGAAGCCCAAGCCTGCTCCGAAACCGAAATACTATACTGTCAGAAAAGGCGACAATCTTTCGAAGATTGCCCAGAGACACGGCATCACGGTGAAGAAACTGAAGGAATTGAACAACCTGAAGAGCGACGTGGTGCGTGTGGGGCAGCGGCTGAAAGTCGGGAATTGAGAATCTGAAGGTGATTGATTGTTGGTCGTGACAGAAAAGGGAAAAAGAATCGTTGTAATTGTCATTTAACAACCACTTGAGATGAAGAAGAAATTCAAAGAGACACTATTCTGGAGAGTGATACGTAACAAGTATTTCATTGTTTGTTTTGCATTCTTCCTTATAATACTTTTCCTTGATGAGAACAACCTGTTTGTCATCAGGTCGTTGAAGCGTGATGTCGCTGAGTTGAATTATACCATCGATACTATGCGTCAGGGTATACGTCAGGATAGCCTGCAGGCCGAACGCCTGAAATACAATCTTGACTCGATAGAACGATATGGACGTGAAAACTACTTCATGAAGCGTGAGAACGAGGATGTCTTTGTCGTAAGCCGCGAAAGCAAGAAATAAGCACAAAAAAAATACATCATGAAAGCAATTAAGTCAGCCGTTTTTGTTTTTTCAGCCATGCTGTTCTTCGGGAGCATGGTGTCATGCAACGCCATCAAGAAGTTCCTGAGCACCGACCTTAGCGACGAAGACTACATTGTCGGGCAGCTGTATGCTGACGAATATGTCAAGGAGGCACCGTTGAAGCCGGCACGTCGAAACAACGGCAACAATCAGTCGCATGCTACAAGCAAGACGGGCATAGAACTTACAGCCAACGACAACAAGGCGCTGTATGCGGCCATCGACAAATGGTACGGCACTCCCTACCAGTATGGCGGCTGCTCGACGAGCGGTGTCGACTGTTCTTGTTTTGTGGGCAATATCTTCAAGACGGTGTACGGCATAACCCTCCATCGTGTTGCATCCGACATACAGAAAGATATGTACAAGATGGTGGGACGCAATGCGCTACGTGAGGGCGATGTGGTCTTCTTCACCAACTCGAATGGCAAAGTGTCGCATGTGGGCATCTATCTGAAAGAGGACATGTTCGTGCATTCGTCGACCTCGAACGGTGTCATTGTCAGCTCGCTCGACAACAGCTACTGGAAGAGCCATTTCTATAAAGGAGGCCGCCACAAGTCGGTGACGACAAAATACGAATAAAGAATTTACGGAACCAGCACTTTGAGCGACTTGCGGACGTTGCGGAAGTGAAGCTCGGTGCCGATGCGCTCGCCTTCGCCGTCGATGTTGACCCATTTTTCATCGTTGTTGTATACGGTCACTTCGTGAGCCTTGAAGTATTCGACATGTTGCGACAGCTCGAAGTGGTTGAGGTATAGCAGTGGTGCTGTCATCGGCAGGTGCAACAGTGGGATACGGTCGACGATGCAGACGTCGATAAGTCCGTCGTCGAGTTGTGCAAGGGGCGCTATGGCTGTGTTGTAGCCAAACTGGTTGGAGTTGGCGAAACTGATGAACCAGGCTTTGCGTTCAATCTCGTTGCCGTCGATGTTGAGGCGGTAGGTGTGCTCTTTGTAGGTGGGGTAGTCGGTGAGTATGATTTTGGCGTAAGCCTGGAGTCCGCGCACTTTGGTCTGCTTCATACGTCGTGCCACGCGTGCGTCGAAGCCAATGCCGGCGATGCTTGCAATGACGCGGTCGTTGAGATATATGGTGTCGATTTCGGCCACTTTGTAGTGGTTCAGTATCTCGATGGCGTGGGCCGGTGTGAGGGGTATTTTCAGATTGCGCGCCAGGCCGTTGCCGCTGCCGCAGGGTATGATGCCGAGGGCGATATTGCTTCCTACCATACCGGAAACGACATCATTGACGCTGCCGTCGCCACCGACGGCGACAATGGCATCGAAACAGCCTTGTTCGACGGCATCTTTGGCCAACTCGGTGCCGTGGTGTATCCGTTCCGTATAGCGTACGGTGTAGTCCAACAGGCTGTGGTCGATGTTACTTTCCAGCAGGGCCTCGATTTTTTTCTGACGTCCAATGCCGGAGATGGGGTTGACTATGAAGAGGAGGTTGCGTTTCATTGTAGGTCGTTGTTTATCATTCGCTTTGAATATTGCTGAAGGATGGCTTTGAGGAGTTGGAGTTTGCCGTTTTCGTCCTGTTCGAAGGTGCGGCTTCGCGTTTCTTCAAGTAGAGCTACACCGTTGTTGGTGACAAGCTGGTGGTAGCCGCATCCGTAGGCGATCTGCCAACCTTCGGGTTGCTGGAATGCGCTTGTTCCGAAGCAGATGCAGGGGTCGGAGTAGCCGAGGTAGTCGATCAGGGTCGGCATTACGTCGCTTTGTTGGAGGATACGTTCACTGCGTTGTCCGACAGGATGTTGCGGGTCGAAGACAATCATCGGTATGCGGTACCATGGGCCATAGTCGTTGAAGGCGGGCGTGAGGGCTTGTGCCGGATGGTCGGCCATGATGATGAAGAGGGTGTTGTTGTACCAAGGCATCTGCGACGCCGTGGCGAAGAATTTGCGCAGGGCCATGTCGCTGTAGTTGACGCATTCGAGGATGGGATGCATGCCTTTTTTGAAGGTGCCTTTGTATTCTTCTGGAATGGTGTAGGGGTGGTGCGACGAAATGGTGAATACGCCGGCGAAGAAAGGTTCTGGTATCCGCATCAGCTGTTTGGCCATATACTGCAGGAAGTGCTCATCGAAAATGCCCCAAGTGCCGTCGTGGAAAGCATCGTTGCCGAACTCGTTGCGACCGTAGTAGGCATCAAAGCCAATCTTGTTGCAGAAAGCGTCGAAGCCCATCGAGCCGTTGTAGGCTCCGTGGAAGAAGGCGGTATTGTAGCCGTGGCGTTTGAGTATTGTCGGCAGGCCGACAATGGTGTTGTTCTTGAAATCGGACATCAGCACCGGACGGTCCATGAGGGTGGGCATCGAAGCCATGACGGAAGGAACGGACTCGATTGACTTCTTGCCGTTGGAGCGTCCTTGGAAAAGCAGACTGTGCTCGGCAAGCGAGTCGAGGAAGGGCGTGAAGCTCTCCATCGCTCCGTCGTTGTAGCAGCCCATGTACTCCTGCGAGAAACTCTCGAGGATGATTATGACAATATTCTTGCCGCGATAGTGTGTCAGGCTGTCGCTGCCGATGTACGGTATCTGTCCGGCACCGGCACGGAAAGCCCCATAGTGGGTCTGCTTGGCAAGCGAGTCCATGGTTGCAAGCGGGCGGAACCGCGGGTCGAAGAGTGCCGTGCATTCCTCGTCGCTCATATATTCAACCATTGTCAGGTCGTCGACACCGAGAGTGCGGATGATGTTGTAGGGCGAGTTGAGCACCATGGGTGTGTTTTTCATCTGGCAATAGCGTGCCGAGTCGTTGAGCTCGATGAAATGGCGTTGCATTCCGCCGCGTACAAAGAAATAGGTGAACAATAGTCCGCAAGCAAGTCCGATATAGTCGTTTCGACGGTTGACGGCGTATTCGTTAAATGTCGGATATTTGGTGCGGTGCGAGAGGATAACGAAAAGCGTGATGATTACCACGCCGCTGACCGATACCGGCCAATAGTCGACAAGGAATTTCGGAATCAGGTTGCCCATGTCGCCACCTACACCCATATAGGCAAACATTTCGCTGCTCATGCGGCGATAAGTGAACTGGAAATAGGCCACGTCGATATGGTTGACGACTATTACAACCAGCGAGGGGATGAGATAGATGAAATTGCTTATGGCACGATACCATTTTTTCCATCTAAGGTTGGTGGGGATCAGGTTGATGATGATGAATGGCAACAGTACGAGTGCAAGGGTCGCCATTGCAAAGCGCAGAAAACCCCAAAGGATTCCGACCCACTCGCCGAAGCTGCTGATTTGGAAATGTGTCCTGTTCAAAAGGTAGTATGCCACCTGGGTGAGGGTCAGGGCTGCTAATGCAAGTAATATCTTCTTTATCAGATAGGTGTATATGTTGCGTGACATGTTTTCGTTATTACGGTATTTCGTTATTACGGTATTGTTTTTTTTGTTTTCGTTTTCGTTATTACGGGGTTTCGTTATTTTTTCGGGATTACGGTATTTCGGGATTACGGTATTGTTTTTTTGTTTTTGTTTTTGTTTTCGTTTCTAAGTTAGGGTCTGTATTTTGATGCCTGCAGGATGGCTTGCGAGTCGGTGTTGTCGAAGAGCTCTTTGAGAGTACATTTGTTGTTCTTCATGTATTGGCGCACTATCTGCCACCCAATGTAGTCGGTGGTGCGTGGTGCGGAATCCTTGAAGGCATTGGTCTTGGGGGCATCGTCGATGAAGTTGTGGTAGCGTGCGAAATCTTTCTCATAGAGCAGGTCGTTCTGTATGAAGTAGGTCCAGATGTTGTTTTCGTTGTCTTTGGCCCACTGCATCTGTTCTGGAGTGTAGCGTATTTTCAGGAAGTCTTTTTTGTCGGGCATAACCTGGTCGAGGAAGTAGAGCACCTTGCCTTCGGCAATCATCAGGTCGAGCATTGTGGTGTTCGTCTCGTTGGGCGACGCTATGTATTGTCGGGCGATTTCGGCCATGATGTCGGAAGCGAGATAAGCGCTGTCGCTAAGTTCAACAATGAATAGCGGTAGTCCGAAGTAGCTGAATTCCTCCATCTGTGGCAGTGCATATTGGTCGATGCTGACCAGCAGACTTTTGCTGTCGCGGTCGGTGAGGATGCGCTGTTTGTAGTCGAAATAGCCTGACACAAAGGTCGCAAATTGCGTGAAGTCGATTTCGTTGTCCAGTTTTTTCGCTGCTTTAAGGGCTTTGTCAACCTCTTTTTCGAGCCACGATAGGTTGTTGTAGCGGCTGTTTGTGATGTTGTATATTGCCCTCACGATGCTGTCGGAGGTGAATCCATGCAATTGCTCCATGAAGGCGGGGTCGTCAGGGAAGATGTTCAGTAGTGGACTGCTGAATTGCTTGCCGAATTCGGACAGTTTTTCTGGTAGTACATCAGGGTTTGAGTCGAACAACACCTGTTCATAGTGCAGAAATACGATACTGTCGTCACTTTTCTTCTTTTCACTATGGTTGCAGGCATTAAACACTGTGAATAGTAATGAGCAGAGTATTAGTTGTTTAATTGTTTTTCCCATTTGATATGAAGATTCAAAATAAGATGCAAATTTACATTTTTTTTCTTATATGAACACAACAGAGTGAGAAAACGGCCTCTTGTATAGATTCCAGACCAAAACGCAACTCACGTTTGCAAAGATATATAAAATTCCTGATATGGTATCTGGAATCCTAATTTTTTTCTTGGTCTACGGTTGATTTTATACTGAATGGCAGCGACTTGTTCGTCTGTCATCTTTGAAAAGTTTTCGTTGCGTGGGATGTATTGC
>Ga0256407_10003157_pt1 | contig 29909 bp, 27 predicted proteins | sample RumenRJG_04DNA_FD_193489 | JGI IMG/M metagenome (GOLD analysis project Ga0256407, IMG submission 193489) | Bovine rumen microbial communities from Lethbridge, Alberta, Canada - RJG_04 | ecosystem: Host-associated > Mammals > Digestive system > Stomach > Rumen | place: Canada: Alberta...
CTATATTTTTAACAATTGGGTCATCAGAACTCAACTTATCTCTAGTGGCAAAACTAATCGTTGTTTTATGAGCATTTCTTTTATCTTCCTCAGTTAATCTAATTGCTTCCTCTTTAAAATGAGCAATTGGATCATCATATATTTTTTTAAGTTCAGATAGTCTTCCACATGTCTTGATGGTTCTAGTGGATACTTTTCCATTTTTTCGAAAGGTTTTTTGTATATACAAAACTTTATCATTTCCAGATTTTAAGATGACTATTTTCATAATTAATAAGTCCTTTGGACTTATTATATCAAACTTTTTCAAACAAATTAACTACTTTTAACTACATCAAATAAATATCAAATTTGACAGTAAAATAAAAATATGTCCTTAAGGACAAAATTGTATCATATGATTGTTAATTAATTAGAAAGTGCAAAAGACCCGAGACAAAACAAAGAATAGAGATAGTTGACATTTTTAGGACACCGAATGGGAATCCTCGGATGTTCAATTGCCGAGATGAAAATGAGCCTTGGTTGTTAAGATTATAATCATCACTATATGTGATTAAAATATGTCGTAATAATATTAATATTAAGTGGTAAAAATGTCATTCTTTTGATATACTATATGTAGAGGGATTTGATATGGGAGAGCTAAGGTATGGACGGACATGTGTTTTTAATATCAACTATCATATTGTTTGGTCTACTAAATATCGAAGGAAAGTGTTAACCCCTGATATTGAGAAAAGGTTAAAAGAATTGTTGATTGATGTTGGAAAACAGAAGGGCTTCGATATTGCGGAAATTGAAGTCGGTCAAAAAGACCATGTACATGTCTTTGTCTCTGCAATTCCGAAGATATCTATTTCCTATATTGCAAAAATGATGAAAGGTATATCAGGAAGGTTACTATTGAAAGAATTCCCTGAAATAAGTAAGCAGTTATGGAATGGAGAATTATGGAATCCTTCTTACTATGTAGAAACAATAGGAAGCGTCTCAGAAGAAGCGATTAGAAAATATATCCAAAACCAAGAAAAGGAGTAGTATGTTGCTAACTTACCAATTTAATTTAAAAGTCGATGAAAAATTGTCCGTTATCCTCGGTCATCTTTCTTATGCGGCTAGTAAGTTATTCAATGTTGGCAATTATGAAAGGAATGAATATAAGACTCTTGGTTTTGACTCTATCCCTGATTGGTATGATCAAAAAAAGCGATTAAAAGATAACATTTGGTATAAATCTCTCCCTAGCCAAACTAGTCAAGATGTTCTTGCGAGATTAGATGAAGCTTGGAAGAGTTATTTTACTCTTCATGAGGAGTGGAAATATAAGTGTAAACAAAAGGATTCAAAAGAAAAAGACGGAGAGCCTCATCCTCCCTATTATAAGAAAGATGGAACCCATTCTAATTTCAAATATCTTTCCGGTGGTATCAAAGTAATTGATAACAATATTCGTTTTTCTATCCCCAAATCTTTAAAAACCCATCTCAAGGAAAAATATCAAATCACTGATCAATTCTTTTATATCAAACTAAGAAAGTCATTTAATATCATCAAACAAATCGAATTCTCATATATCGACAAAAACAAATACAAAGTAAGTTTGATATATGAAAAAGAAAATAAACCTCTAAAAGAAGATAACAAACATTATATAAGTATTGATATTGGAACAAAAAACCTGTTAACAGTCTATGACAATAAGGGATCATCTTTTATTGTCTCAGGTGCTTCTATTCTCAATAGCAATTACTATTTTTCAAAAACGATTGCTTGCTATCAGTCAAAGTTCGATAAGTGTTATCCAAATCATAAGAAAGGAGAAACCACTAAAAGGATTAAACGTTTATATGAACTTAAAAACAAAAGGATTAATCTCATCCTCCATCGAGCAAGTAAATATATCGTTGATTACTCTTTAAATCACGATATCTCTAAAGTGATAATCGGAGATGTTTCCGGTATTCTTAATCAAGATAAGCAGTTTTACAACAACAAAGAGAAACATCGATATAATCAAAACATTCGTTCTATATGTTTTTCTCGTATCTATGAACTGCTTTCTTATAAATTAGGATTAAACGGTATAGAACTAATCATTTGCCGCGAATCATATTCTTCTGGAGTATCTCCTAAAGCCTTGCAAGTGTCAAAAGATTATTACAACAAAAAACAAAGAAAACATCGCGGTTTATTCAAAGATGGAGAAGATATTTATAATGCTGACGCAGTTGGAGCGTTCAATATTATGAGATTATATCAACAAGAGAAACATACTTATTTTCCAATACCTCTACAAGGATTATCTAATCCAAAAAGAGAATATATTCCTGTAACAGACCAGTTTTTAAATGAAGATTATTTGAATTGGAATGGTAAAGCTGGGAATGTAGGGATATCGGGTAGGAACTACCCAAGTGGATATGAATTGGAAGAGTTGATCAACCAACTCATAACCCAGATGCCTGGCTATTCAATTGCCGAGTAAGTTCACGTTTTTGATACATGTGTATCGTTTTTTTACATTCACAAAGTATTCTTTATCTATTTACATTTAATAATGTTTATAATGATTATGGAGGAATTATTATGGCTAAATATGTATGTGGTCCTTGTGGCTATATTTATGATCCTGCAGTAGGCGATCCAGATAGTGGTATTGCTCCTGGTACAGCTTTTGAAGATTTACCAGAAGATTGGTGCTGTCCAATCTGTGGAGTTTCAAAAGATATGTTTGAAAAAGTAGAAGAATAAGGAGAGGTTATGAATTTCGTAGGTAGAATAATTTTACTTGCTGCTGGTGTTTTACTTTGTGTTCAAGGTATTCCAGGGTTAATTGACACTATTCAAAAGATTAATGCTTTTGGGTGGCCAAACCTTTTTGCTAGTGCAGAACATATAACTTATTTTATTGTGTTCTGTTTTAGCGCATTCAATTTACTCGTTGCTTTAAGCGCTATCATTGGTGCTTTCACTGGAAGAGTTGGATTCTTCACTATGCTAATTGCCTTATTAGATGTTGCTTTCCTTGTTGTGTACTTCATCTTTGCTGCAAAGAACGGTTACTTAACAACATGGAACGGAATCTTAAGTTCAATTCTTGGTGTTCTTGCTCCAGTTCTATATGTTATTGGAACAGTCATTACAAGAAACACAAAACGTCTTGAAGAAAAATAAATAAGTAAGATTAGAAGATTAAAAAAGTTTGGTTATTGGCCAAACTTTTTTTGTGTGTAAAATTTTAAAAAAACGTGTAATTTATTTGATTTTTGTGCAGAACTTAATTATTTTCTCTATGTTGCTTCATGTTTGCAAGCATAAGTTTAAGTCTGTTTTCTTGGTTAACTTCAGTTGATGAAGCATCAAAATCAAGAGGTACAATGTTAATGTCTGGAGATAATCTCTTGAGTGGTCTAACCATACCTTTTCCAACTATGTGATTTGGTAAACATCCGAATGGTTGAGCACATACAATGTTCTTAATGTTGTGGTCGCTATAGGCTAACATTTCGGCGGGAATAAGCCATCCCTCACCCATCTTAACGCCTAAAGAAATAATGCGTTCGCCTTCTTTAATTACGTATTCAAAATCTTCATATGGCATATAACCGTTGTCGATAAGAATCTTATTAAGGTTTCTAGTTTGTTTTAGATAATAGTTATAGATAATCTTAGCTACTTTAGAGGTAATTTTTCCATAACCATATAAACGATAGTCGTTGATGATATTGAATATACAATAGAGTAAGAATTCACTTAATGATGGATAGACAGGTTCACAGCCTTGATTTAATAAATATTCAGTTAAATTGTTGTTTGCGTAAGGTGAATATTTAACGTAGATTTCTCCAACAACCGCTACTTTAGGTTTAGAATCACCTTTATTTTTATAAGGTAAATATTGGTCGATGATATATTGGAGATTCTTCTTAACGTTATAGAAACCACCTTTATCCATCAATGATTTAAGATGATCTAATACTTTGTTTGTTAATTCTTTAATTTCACCTTTTCTAGTTTCGTATGGTTCGGTTTGGTTTTGTAAAGCCATAATTAAGTCACCATATTGGATAGCCTTAATTGCCCTTCTAATAAATCCTAAAGTAAAAGGGAAACTCGAATCTTTTTCAAGACCTGAAAAGTTTAAAGAAAGGACAGGAACAGTAGGGAATTGTTCCTTAAATGTTTTTCTAAATAACGAGATATAGTTACTTGCTCTACAACCTCCGCCGGTTTGACTCATAATAACTGCGGTTTTGTTTAAATCATATTTACCGCTTTTGAGTTCTGCGATAAATTGACCCGCAACAATTAAAGCTGGATAGCAAGCATCGTTATGGATACTACGTAATCCTTCGTCTTTTGCTTCTCTTCCGTGAGGAGAAACAATCACTAATTTATAGTGCATTTTCTCCAACACTTTTTGTAAAAGATTGAAGTGAATAGGGAGCATATCAGGAGCTAATATGGTGTATTCTTCATCTCTAAGTTTTTTAAATAAAGCTTTTCGTTTGTTCATTGTTATTTTCTTTCTTTACTTGCTTCTAATAATGATCTAATTCTAATCTTAACCGCTCCTAGGTTAGAGATTTCATCAATTTTCAATTGGGTATATAGTTTATTTCCGTTTTCTAATATTCTTCTTACTTCGTCACTTGTAATAGCGTCGACCCCACAACCAAAGCTAACTAAATGTACTAACTGCATGTCTTTATCTTTAGTTACGTAATTAGCGGCGTCATATAATCTTGCATGATATGTCCATTGATTTAAGACTTCGACTTTTAAAGGATCAAAGTCATAAGGAAGAGAGTCTTCACTTATTACAGCAACTCCTAAAGAGTCGAGTAATTTATCAATTCCATGGTTTATTTCATTGTCTACGTGATATGGACGACCCGCTAAAACAATAATGGTTTTGTTGTTTGCTTTAGCTTCTTTAATTATTTCTTGTCCCTTGTCAAAAATCTTTTGTTTATACTTATTAAGTTCTTTTACACCTTTTATATATGCCTTTTTAATATCTGATTTAGGCATTCCATATTTCTTAAGAGCGTTATATAAAGATAAAGACGCTCTAGAAGAAGAGTTGATATCAATAAATGGGTCTAAGAAGTTTGCTTCGTTGAGTCTAGGATCGTTATGTTTAATTAATTCTCCATAATAAGCAACAACTGGACAGTTAAAGTGGTTAGAACCTCTTTTTTCATCAATGTTATATGATTCACTTGGATAGAAAATGAAGTCTACTTCTTTATTAAGTAAATAATCAACATGTCCGTGCATTAATTTAGCAGGGTAACAAGCTGTATCGCTTGGAATAGTTTTTTGTCCATGCCTATATAAATCTCTAGTTGATTCAGGAGAAACAATTACTTCAAATCCTAATTCTTCAAAGAATGTTTTCCATAAAGGTAATTGTTCGTACATCACCAAAGATAAAGGCAAACCAACCTTGCCCATTAGCCCTGGTTTAGGTTCACTCATTTCTTTAATTAGTGAGCGCTTATAGGCATACATATCAAGATGATTTGAGGCTACTTTTCTACCCGCTCCTCTTTCACATTTGTTGCCACTCACAAATATGGATTTATCTTTAAATGTTAGGATGGTTAAGTTGCAGTGACCAGTACATCCATTACATATAGAATGGCGGGTTTGGTATGAAAAATACTGCAAATCTAGCTTATTTAATAATGTGGAGCCTTCTTCTTTTTCATTTTCATAAGCGTAAAGGGCCGCTCCAAAAGCACCCATTAATCCAGCAATAGAAGGTCTAATTACCTCTTTTCCAATCTCTTGTTCGAAGCATCTTAATACTGAGTTATTTAAGAATGTTCCTCCCTGGCAAATAATCTTATCTCCAAGTTCATCAAAAGAATGGACTCTAATAACTTTGTAGAGAGCGTTTTTAACTACTGAACGACATAAACCAGCACTTATATCATTAACGGTAGCACCATCTCTTTGTGCTTGTTTAACGCTTGAGTTCATAAAGACGGTACACCTACTACCTAATTCAACTGGTGCTTTGGCGTATAGTCCTAATTTTGAATATGTATCAACATCATAATTTAAAGCTTCTGCAAATGTATGTAGGAAACTTCCACATCCGCTTGAACAAGCTTCATTAAGCATAATTCCATCAATGGCGTGATTACGAATTCTAAAACATTTAATGTCTTGTCCACCAATATCTAAGATAAAATCTACATCAGGTTCAAAGAAACAAGCTGCTTTATAGTGGGCAACAGTTTCAACTAATCCAAAATCAACTTTAAGTGATGCTTTAATTAAGTCTTCGCCATAACCTGTAACAGCGCTACTTACTATTTTTAAATTAGGATTAGCAATTTCATAAATGTGTTGGATTTGAGCAACGATTTTTTCAATTGGTAAACCGTTGTTGTATTCATAATTAGAATAAAGAATCTTCTTGTCTTCACTTAAAAGGATAATTTTGGTAGTGGTGGAACCTTCATCAATACCTAAATAAGCTTTGCCTTCGTATTTTGAGATATCTTCATATTTAACATCAAAGTCTTGGTGACGTTTGATAAATTCGTTATATTCGTTTTCATCTTTAAATAGAGGTTGACCACTAATGATGTTGCCTATATTAGCAACCTTTTGAATTCTTTCTACAATTTCATCAAAGGAATATGTTTCAAGATTATTTCTTGCATATAAAGCAGCACCTTTAGCCATAAAAGTGTCCGCGTCTTCAGGGAATATGGCGTTACTATCAGTGAGATTTAATCTATCAACAAATGCTTTTCTTAAGCCTTTTAAATAAAATAAAGGACCGCCTAAGAAAAGGATATTTCCTTTAAGTTCTCTACCTTGAGCAAGACCAGCGATTGTTTGGTCTGCAACAGCAAAGAAAATTGATAAGCATATATCAGCCTTGCTTGCACCTTGGTTTAAAATAGCTTGGATATCAGTTTTAGCAAAGACACCACATCTAGAGGCAATTGGATATGCTCTTTCTGCTTTTAATGATAGAGAGTCTAATTCTTGTAATGAAATATTTAACAAAGTAGCCATTTGGTCAATAAAGGCGCCAGTGCCGCCAGCACAGCTACTATTCATTCTTTGCTCTACCCCACCTGTGATAAAGATAATCTTTGCGTCTTCACCACCTAGTTCGATAGCAGCGTCGACCTCTGGATGAAGTTTTTTGATTGCAAAGAAAGCGCTTTCAACTTCTTGGACAAAAGGTAAACCGCTTCTTTCGCTTAATCCTAATCCTGCTGAGCCTGTAATCGAAACCTTGTAATCGCGAACTCCAATCTTCTTTTTAACTTGTTCGAGTTGGAATAGTGTAGTTTCTTTTACTCTAGATCCGTGACGAAGATAGTCAGCATATAGAATGTTGTCTTCTTCATCTAGTACTACCACTTTAACTGTGGTAGAACCGACATCAATACCAAGGGTGAGTTTTTTGTTTTCCATGACTTTAGTATTATATTAAAACTTATTTTTAAAACAAGCATAATTAATATTAATTAACAATCTTCAATTTTGAGAATTTTGTGGATATGATTTTATTATGCTTTCTCAATATTATAGTTCTCTCCCTGTAAACAAGATGATTTCTGGTCTTCTAATAGATTTTGGTGAAAAGAATATGTCTAGTCGATATTGCTGGTTACCAGATACACCCTTATCTAGGTATTATGTCTCAAAAATTAAAGGACTTAGGATATCTAAAATTTATGTTGGTTGGAGAAGAGCTTGGATGAAGGTTGATGTCTTTGTAAAATATAGTTTAACTACTCAGTATGAAAAAGACAAACAGCATAAATTTGATTATTATAAAAATACTTTTTAGAATAGTTTCTTAAATATTTATAAAAACATGGCATTATATGAGAACTCTATTGTTTAGGTGCCGGTAGATTTATTGCAAAATAACACACTTTGTTAAATAAAACGCCTTGTAGTTACTTAAGGTTGGAAAAAATAAAACAAGCAAATTTGATTTGGTAAATATAAAATAACAAACGAGATTATTCTTTCTATGTAATTAATAAAAAACTCAGTAAATCTAAGAAAAAATTTAACTTTTGCAGATATTTTGAGGGAAAACAATATGTCAAAACAAACAAGAGGTGATAAAGGTGAAAAAATTGTAAGTGAGTTTTTGAAAAGCTTGCCAGGTTTTCATTTGCAGTTTGATAACTATACATATTTAAATCCGAAAAGTGGGATATCTCATCAAATTGATCATATATTTATACACAAAAACGGGGTGTTTGTAATAGAAACAAAAAACTATTACGGAACTATAATAAGTAATACTGGTGATGTTTTTTGGTATAAAATTATCAATGACAAAAAAACAATTATTTCCAATCCTTTAATACAAAATAAATCACATCTTAAGTTGATTGAAAAACTTCTTAATAAAGAGTGCGATGTAATACAGGTGGTTGTGTTTGTAAAGAATAATGCGCCTGACATTGATGACAACGTAATTAACGCTAACGACTTGGGTTTATTTATTGAGTCGTACCCTTATAAAAAACCTTTGGGTAAAGAAGAGATAGAAGACATTTATAAAAGGCTTAGATTACACAGTGAGAAAGTGGACATCAAGAAACATGTAGAGAGTGTACAAAAAGTTAAAAGAGTAAAGGATAATAGACACGAAAGAATGAGAGTGGTTATTGAAACAGGAAGATGTCCTACGTGTAACACCAAAGTTCTTGTAGATGGATATAGTTACAAATGCCCTAGATGTGGTTTTAAATTCTCGCTAAATTAATATTTGAGTTTTGTAAAAATTTACAAAAAGTTATAAAGTGTTTGTATGAAAAAATCACACATTCCTTTCCTTCTTGTACTCGCTGTAGCACCTGCTATTGGAGGATGTAAAGGGGGAGTTTCACAAGATTCTTCTTCTGTTGACACTCCATCTCTTAGTAGTGAAATAGATTCGAGACATTATGTTTCTTCCTATGCTGAAGATGATCATTTATTTGTGGGGGATTATATACCAAAAGACGGTGACTACCATTACAGATATTGTGAACACCATGGAAAGTACGACGGCGAAGAAGAACACGAGTTTGTAAAAACAGCGAAGTCTGAAATTAGTTTAGATACAAGCACATTAGAAATTAATGATGTTGTTTTCGAAAACCGTTGTTCAGTTTGTGGTTATAGTTATGAAACAACAGAAAAACCAAGTGAAGATTGGGAAATTAGTTCAATCACTCAATTCAAAGAAACGATTAGTAATTTTGATATTTCTACAATAAAAGAATTTAAATGTTCTAGGTCGTTGTACCCTAGTAGTGTTTCCTGTTTTAGAAGTGAAGAGGGTTTTTATGTCGACTCTAATGGTCACGAATTAATCGAAATGGGAGAAACTCTCCAAGAAGCATATCAATATGTAAAAGGTTTAGATAATTTTGTTGTTTATAAATTACCTCCGTTTGGATATTTATTAGAAAATGTTAATAACGATCATGTTGTTAGAGTTCATTTTGATGAATCTTATCGTGTTTTAGAAGTGAGGTCATTTACTAACGTTGATGGAGACATTAGTTATGACCATATTTATACATTTGCATACGGAGAAGGAAAAGAAATTCACACAAATCAACTTGAGTCAGATTATATAGAAAACCTATTTACTCATTCTGTTAAAAACTTTAGTGCAAACAACGCATCACTTGTAATTCAAAGCGTTAATGACGATGATAATAAATTAGTTATTAACAGTAAGTACGGAATAAATATAGTTGATAATTGCAAGTATTTTTTAAGGTTTGACGGGGATTTTGTTTATTGTCTATCTGAAGAAAATTATGAAAATATAGAAGAAAAATCTTTTGATACTTTATATGAAGCAAGCGAAAAATATTTGATTAAAGATTATCTAAAGAATGAATTTCCTTTATTTAATGACATTAATGTTTCATTGGCAAACGCAAAAGAAAATAGCTTCTTGGATAATAGTGTTTTATATACCAAAGTCGATGGTGTATGGGTATCAATCTCATTAGATAGGAATCAGTTATTAAATGATATTTCTGTCTTTAATGGAGATAAAGTCATAGACGTTGAAAGGGTTTCGAATATAGAAGACCTTTATGATTTTTCGTTTTCTACCTATTGGGTTGAGCCAGAGAAAGAAAGTAACCTCTCTTATGATGAGAATGCACACTGGAGGTATTCCGTTGATCATAAATATATCTTCGAATATGAAGAGCACACATTTAATGAAGAATATATAAAGTTTGGTCCTTCTTTTTATGGTGGCAATATTACTCCAGGTACTAAAGTAAAAGAATGTGATATTTGTGGTTATTGCCATGAAGAAGATTTGGTTTTATCAGAAAGAGAAATAAATGTAGAAACCTTATTCGATTTCTTATCTACACAAAAAGATTTAGGTTTAATTGAATGTGTTGAGTATGTAAAAACTTATAATGATGATACACAAGAAACTATTTCTTATGAAAAAGGGGAATCTGGTTTTAGTGAAATGGTTAACTCTTTAAAAGTATCGGCCTCCCTAATAAATAACCTTGTTAAAGAAGGATATAATATAGTTATCACGAGAATATGTGATGATTTGGGTAATGTTTATGATTACTATATAGTAAACGCTAGTAAAAATGATGTTGTTTTAAAATACAATATTAATGAATTAGGTTTATTCGATTTTACAAGCGATTCTAGAGAAGGCTTTGTAAATTCATATTATTGGGATTAATAAAAGATTATGATGAAGGTAGGTTTTAAATCATTATTGCTCATAAGCTCCTGTGTCTTAACAAGTTGTAGTTTTTCAGCGACTTTAAATAGAAGTGAAACCACAAGTTCTTCAACACACGTCCATAGTGTTTTGCCATCTATTGAACCTAGCGCTGTTCAAACTGAAGAAAGTGTTGTTCCAAGTTTGGCACCTAGTTATTGGTTAGGAGTTTCTACTATCGAAGAATCAACAGTTCCAAGTTATGAAGAACCAATTACCTCTAGCGTTGAAGAGTCAATTGTCTATAGTGTTCAACAAAGTGGTACAACACCTTTAGATTTTTACAAAGTTTCATATTATGTAAAAAGCTCCTTATATGATGAAAGGTATGTACTTGTAAATCAATTAGTGGAAAATATCGTTCCACCTACTTATGAAAATGAAAAGTTTATTGGCTGGTATAAAGATATTAATTACACGTATGCTTTCGATTTCTCTTCTTATCTAACTCAAGATGTAAATTTATATGCTAGATATGATGTGGATTATGAACAATTAACTAATACCATTACTACATCAATTATGAAAAGTGTAGTGACTATTCAAAAGTCGTGTTACAACACTAGTTTTATGGGTGGTACAGAAGGCGTCAGTGCTACAGGAAGTGGAATTATCTATAAAGAAGACAATAGATATTACTATGCTTTAACAAATAACCATGTTGTTTATCCAATAAGCGGATATAGTCATGTCGATTATAGTGTTATAGATTATTTAGGTAACGAACTTTCTGTTTCTAACGTTTATAGAGATCCGAATTATGATTTGGCAGTGGTTAAATTCTCCAAAGGAGAAGATGATTTAACCGATAGAGAATTTACTATTAAGGAAAATGTCATTATTAGCGGCACCCCTGTAATAGCCTTAGGTCAACCTCAAGGACAAAGGAACGCTATAACTTATGGAAAAGTAAATTCTTATACTGACCCGGGAGAACTAGTAAATGCTTCAAGCGAACAAAATAATATTCAATTCAATGTATTAGAACATACGGCTTATACATCGAGTGGCAGTAGTGGCGGGCCTTTATTAGATATTAATTTTAATATCGTGGGTATAAATTACGCTTCAGCGTATGTAAAAGGGCACGAAGGAGAGTTTTCTGATATCTGCTACGCTGTTCCTGGATATAAAGTGGTAGAGTTTTTAAATAACAAAGGTCTTTGATTAGATAAATAGAAAATATACTTAAATTTTGTTAGTATATTTTCAGTATGGATAACGTTAAAACAGCTTATAAACATTATGCATCTGGTTTTGTTGCAGGTTCTCTTTTAAAAATCATAGAGGCTGTATTTGATTTATTAATACCTTTGTTTATGAAGGCAATCATAGATATAAATCAATATATTGATCCTTCTTTAATTCCTAATTCGATTTCTAGAGTCTTAGCCTATTTTATAAAAAGCTTCAATTTTGGTTCTTCTATTTTAAGTAATACTTTGACTGGTGGAGGGATAATTTTAGTCATGGGTATATTAGGTTATGTTATTACCATGATTAGTCAATATATTGCTGGTAAGACATGTGTAAACGTTTCTTGTGAGGTAAGAGAAGCTTTGTATGAGAAGGCTTTAAAGTTAAGTAAGTGTGATAATAACAAGATTCCTATGAATAAGATGTTAACCCTTATTAATAGCGATACATATTATGTGCAGCAAGGAGTTTTGTTGTTTATCAGACTCCTGTTTAGAATCCCTATTATATTAATTGGTTCTTTGGTTATCTCGTTAATTTTAGATTGGAGAATTGGTCTATCTTTTGTTGCGCTAGTACCTTTGATTGTGTTTTTCAATGTAATTATTTTAAGGAAATCCAGTAAAGAATATTTGCTCATTCAAAAAGATTTAGATGGATTGTTTCAAAACACCTCTGAAACTACAGAAGGGGCACGAGTCATTAGGGCTAGTAACACTAAGAAGGATGAGAATATAAGGTTTGAAAAAAGGACCTCATCATATAAAGAAAAAGCGGTAAAAGTGAATAAACTTAATAGCTTAATTAACCCCATTACATTTGCTTTGACAAGCATAGTTTTGGTAGTGATTATCTTAGTTGTTAAGAACAATTTATTTGGTGGAAGCGAAGCAGAAAACACTGCAATTATCTCAACAATCATTGCAGAAATGGGATATTTAGCACAAATTTTCTTTGTTACAGTTCAAATGACAAATAGTGCTGTAGACATTACAAAAGGTATTGTTAGTTCAAAAAGAATTAATGAGGTTCTTGCCTATGAGCCTAATATTACAAGTAAAGAAAACGATGGATTTATTTGTGAAAAAAACAACTCTCCAGTCATTCGTTTTAATAACGTTTCATATGCTTTTGATAATAATGATTCTTATTTCTTGAATGACTTAAGTTTTGAAGTAAGAGAAGGAGAAACTTTTGGTATTATTGGTGGAACTGGTAGCGGCAAGAGTACGGTCATTAACTTGATTGAAAGGTTCATAGATCCATCAAAAGGAAATGTACTATATAAAGGGTGCGATTTAAAAGAAATCAATCTTGGGGAATTAAGAAAAGAGATAGGGTTAGTTAATCAAAAATCTACTTTATTTAGTGGCACGTTACGTACGAACTTCTTGATGGCTAACAAAAACGCAACTGATAAAGACATTGAAGAAGCGTTGAAAAAAGCCGAGGCGTATGACTTTGTTTCCAAGCACAAGGATTATTTGGATCACAAGGTTAATGAAGGCGGAACGAATTTTAGTGGTGGTCAAAAACAAAGATTATGCATTGCTAGAGCTTTGGTTAAAAAACCATCTTTACTAATATTAGATGATTCAACAAGTGCTCTTGATTTATTAACTGATAAAAAGATTCGTAACACTATTTCAAACATGAAAGATATGACAAAAATCATAGTCTCTCAAAGGGTAGCTACAATAGCAAATTGTGATTACATACTCGTTCTCGATAAAGGTCATGTTGTGGGTTTAGGTAATCACAAAACATTACTATCAACATGTGATATTTATAAGGAAATATATAATACTCAAATAAAAAAAGGAGGAAGGCAATGAATAACAAAAAACGCTTGTTTTCATACTTAAAACCTTTTAAATCCTTGTTAATTTTGAGTATGGTTTTTGCCTTATTCTTTGTTATAAGTCAACTTTCTCAACCTTTCTTGTTAGGAAAAGCGCTAGATGCAAGTAGAGCAAAAAATGTACAAGATTTTTATGCCTTCGTTTTTATGGCGTTGGGGTTAGTGCTATTAGGAGTAATAGCGGACTATATTTTTGAAGTCTTGGTTATGAACGTCTCTCAAAAGATGATTAAGAAGATGAGAGATGACCTATATATAAAGATAAATAATATATCGATTAAAGATTTCGATATGAAAAAACATGGCGATATTGTTCAACTTGAAATTAAAGATATGGAAAATCTCGCTAGTGGTATATTTGCGATATTTAAAACTTTGTTGCAAGGTTTATTAACAATAGTCATAACAATCTTAATGATGATGCTAGTTAACTGGATTTTGGCTATAGGAGTAATCCTTTTATCTCCTTTATCAATGGTTATGGCAAGAATTATATCCAGATTTTCTAGAAAACATTATAAGAAGCAAAGTGAGATTCAAGCTAAGATAGCTTCAATTAGTTTAGAAACATTAAACAATCTTGACGTTGTTCAATCATTAAATTATGAAAAAGAAAGCTTAGAAAAATTTAAACAAGCAAATGAAGAGTTAAGAAGAGAAGGACGAATCACTCAATTCTCTGCTGGGTGGGTAAACCCTTCTACGAGATTGGTTAATAACACCATTTATGTAATTATTGGTGTTGTTGGTATTATTTTACTTTCTTATAGCGGAGAGCTTGCGATTGTGTACGCTGTTATGAGTATAGGAAGACTTTCGTCTTTCTTAAATTACACAAATCAATACAGCAAACCATTTAATGAAGTGAGCAGCGTTGTAAGTGAATATGAGAATGCTAAAGCGTCATTAAATAGAATTAACGCGTTCCTTAATCTTGAAAATGATGTTGATGATGGTAAGGAAGAAATTGGCTCTATTGAAAAGATAGAATTTAGAAATATGTCTTTCTCATATGACCCAAATATCAAACTCATAGAGAATTTAAACTTAGTAATTAGAAAAGGTCATAAGGTAGCTATTGTAGGACCTACAGGGGCGGGTAAGACAACCTTAATTAATGTCTTAATGAGATTTTATGATCCAACAAGTGGAGATATTTTAATCAACGATAAATCCTATCTTTCTATCAAAAAAGAATCTTTAAGAGATAAGATAGGGATGGTACTACAAGACACTTGGATTTTCTCTGGAACTATATTTGAAAATATTGCTTATTTAAAGAAAGATGCCACTCTAGAAGAGGTGAAAGAAGCTGCTAGAAAAGCACATGCTGATAGCTTTATTGATGTCTTAAAAGATAGTTATCAAACAAGGATTTCATCTAAGTCAGGACTAAGTGAAGGACAAAAACAAATGCTTGCAATTTCACGTGTAATGCTTGCAAATCCCGACTTAATTATTCTTGATGAAGCAACTAGTAATATTGATACAAGAAGCGAAAAATACATAAACGATGCCTTTGATAATATGACAAAAACCAAGACCTCTATTGTTATTGCTCATAGACTCTCCACTATAGTTAGTGCTGATAACATTATAGTTATGAATAACGGCCAGATCGTGGAGGTTGGAAAACATGAAGAGTTAATGAAAAAGAAAGGCTTTTACTATTCGTTATACTCTTCTCAATACCGTTAGAAATATATTGCATTCTTTGATAAATCAAAAATGGATAATATGGCTTAAAATGTAACACTTTTTTATTAATAAGAAAGAATGTATAATCAAATTAATCATTTATTTGATATGGAGGTTTCCTATGAAGTATGGTTTTAAGTGCCCAAAATGTGACTCTGTTTTAGAGTACGGTATGGAACGTTGCCCTAAATGCAATGTTAGATTAAGTTGGGAAAATATGCCAAAGCCAGAAAAAGAAGAACAAGAAAAAGTTTACGCCTTTAATGACGGTAAATATCCACATTCATAATCATCATTAAATAAACCAATTTGAGAAAGTAGGAGGATTTAAAATGGAAGTTAAATTTATTTGCCCTAAGTGTGCTAAATTTGTTGAACCAGGTATGAACTTATGCCCATACTGTGGACAAAAATTAATGTGGGGAGGAGCACATGTTATTCAAAACACTCCACACGTAATACACCAAGATCAACCAACTAAAGTGATTGATATTGAACCTAAAAATACACCTGTCGAAAAAGAAAAACCAACAAATGGTAAATTAGATAGATCCTCTACTGGATATAAAATTGCAGGTATTATCTTTGCTTGCTTATTATTAACTTTAGGTGGAGTTGCAATTGGCTTACACGCATTACCTTTCATTACAGGCTATTCTGGATACAGCTTATTCTTTGATTTTAATTTGATGAATGCTTATCCAAAATTCTATATAAACTTTGTATGTTTCTGTTTCATTGGATTCTATGCGTTGGTCGGCTTATTATTCTTCCTTTGGTTCGTTACAAATCATTACCGCAGAAGAAAAAGACCTATCTCTGTTGCTAGAACAGTTTGGATGATTGTCATAGATATGGCGTTCTTGGTTGCTGTTTCAGTATTCACATTATTATTTGGTGTTATTAATGGCGGCTTCCCATTAGCTATTGGAGCTTATATTATTGGTGGATGCGCTGCTATGATGGCCATCTCAATTATGCTTTGCCACATCTTTGCACTAAAAATGAGCAATAGTGCTCGCTAATTCTAAATAACGAACCTCACTAACAACACCTTTGGTGATGTTTTATTTTTGGTATAAAACATTAATGTTTTCATAGTTTTATAATTAGAGTAAAATATATCTAATGAATCTTTCTCAAATCTTGATGGTAGTTATCCCAACAATCACCGCGGTTGGACTTTTAGTGGCGATTGTTTTCTTGATTTTTTATAAGAAAGATAAGCCTAAAAAACCTAAAAAGAAAGAGTTAGAAAAAGCTCATAAAGAATATGTAGAAGAAGTTAAAGGAGAAGTCCTTGATTCTTTGAAAGATATTGTTAGAAAAAATGGTGGTTATATTTTCTCTCAATATCGTATTGAACTAACTAAAAATAATTCAAAAGAAATAGACCATGTACTTATTTACAAAGGTGGTTTGTTTGTTATAAGTGATAAAGTTGATAAGGGTTCTGTTAAGGGACAAGTGGGAGATTTAACCTGGGAAATAACTAACGAGAATTATGAATTAGATGTTAAACCTAACCCAGTTATACAGAATCAACGTAGTGTTGAATTAATTGGCCGACTTTTAACAAAAAATAAACCTCAGAATATCTATGGATTAGTTATTTATCCTTATGCTGATTTAAAGGGCGTAAAAGGTACCAAAAATGTCTTTAATACAGATGAGGCAGTTAATTTTATTTTAGATAAAATGAATGAAAACGATTTATCTACAAAAGAAGTTGAGTATATTCATCAAGATTTAATGGCTATTAAATTAAAGTATGGTGTTACTGAAACCCACCATAGCAATAATCAAAAACGAAAAAGAATAAATGATGAATAATCATCAAAGCGAAGAATATAAAAAGAAGAAAAAGATTTTAACGTATGTTTTAACTGCGTTCATATCTTCCTTACTTACTGTTGGGATTATCTTGTTGGTTGTTTTCTTTATAGTTAATGATGCCAAAAGTAAGATACCTCCTATTCCTAGTGATATTCCTTCTGAAAGTGTTGAACCATATAAACAAGAAAAGAAAATATTTAACACCCTAAAATCAATATGTGAAGAGGAAGTTTTTGCTCGAGGCAAACGAAATTTTATAATAGACAATTTTACGAGTTTTGTTTTGAATGAAACTTCAACAGAATTATATATCGGATCATATTGCAAAGATTCTAATTTATACAGTGAGATAGTTTATTCTATAGCTAACGAAGTTAACGCTGATGATATCCTAACATCAATTCTTAATACAACTTTTTCACTTAATGTTGTTACTGTCAATTTTTATGCGATAGATAATACTTTTGAAATCGATAAACAAGAAGCTTTTAAAAATGTATTTACTGAAAAATATTCAGGAATTACATATAATTTTGGAGAATTTAAAGGTTTTTCTGGTGTAGGAATTGATGAAACAAACGAACTTTTACATGTTCTTCATAATGTTTATTTAGATGAATCAACATCTATAAATGAAACGCAAGCATGCGTGAAAATTATTCAAAAAGACAATAGCTGTTATTATAATTTTATGCGTTACCTTTTTACTCATTATTAATATGGAAAAGAAACAAGTTGAAAAGATTAGAATTGATAAAGAAGAAATTTCTAGACAAAAGAAAGAAAAATACTTTTCATGTTTGACAAAAGATATAAAATATCGTGGGCCTCTTTCTTATAGAATGATAAGAATTATAGGTTGGTTGTTTTTTGCCCTTGGAACAAGTTATATAGTATTTCAGTTTGGCGCTAAGCTTTATCCTGCTAACGAGAAAGTTTTTGATAATTTAGGTGTAGCGGCTAGGTTTATAAATGTTTTGGGTCTACCTTGTTTCCTTGTGGCTAATCTTGGTCTGATATTCGAACATAAGACAGATTATAAAAAGATGGTAATAAAGTACGCCATCTTAATGGTAGGTCTATATATAATCATAAACGCAATTATCTTTCATTATGTTGCCTATTCAATCATGAAATTAAACGATATTAGCTATGGCGAAGCTTTGCATAAGGTAGACGGATTTTTTGATAGTTTAGGTATGTCTATGAGTAATTTTAATGTATTTGTGGACTTATTCTTATTTACTCTTATGTATTTCTTCTTAATGTATAAGCCAGTGAAACATTTTAAAGGTAATAAGATTTACATATTTAGATCTTTTATTGTTTTCCCAATTTTATATGAACTTGGATGCATCATTGTTAAGTATCAGGCTGCTGTGGGTAATATAGATTTACCTTTCTATTTTGCAACGTTAATGACAAGTAAGACACCAATCATTTTCTTGGCCTTTTTAACTGTGTTGTTCCTCTTTAAATGGAGGCAACTTAAATACTACAAGTATGGTGGACTAGAAAAAGATTATGAAAGGTTTATCAAGACCAACAAATCTTCTTTTGTGTTTTCGCTTACTATTTGTTTAACTTTTGTTGCGTTTGTTTTAATCGACTTTTTAGTTACACTCTTTATAACTATTTATAAATGTATTGATTTAAATATGTTTGATACAAACGCTATTACTTATGGTATATCAGTAGCAGGAGCCCTTGGATTTGGTTTATCGCTCCCATTTTTAATAGTTGCCCCTATGTTCTTGTTATTTTCTTACACAAGACAACACAAGAATAAAGTAATTGATATTTTGATACCAATTGGTGGTGTAGCTTTTACTGTCTTTATATTGATTGAAGGTTTTTATGAGGTGCTTATCCATGTTGTCTAAAATAAGCAGAAAGCCAAAACTTTTAACAACAATGCTCCTTCCATTGCTTTCTTTTACATCGTGTGGTTCTAATATTACTGATTATTATATACATGGTGGCCGTGATTTTAATAAAGAAGAAATCATTAATGTAGATGAAGAAGTTAAAAAAAGAATTGTTGAAGGCTTAGGTACAGCCGAGCTTAATGGTTATGGAGTGGAATCTCAAAAAAGTCTATTGACCTACGATGATGAAGATGAAGAGAAAGTTTTTGAAATAGAAACATTCTTATACGCTAAAGTAAATGTATTAGTTGATTTTGATAGTAAGTATTTTGAATCAAATTTTACTGGTAAATATGCCGAAGCTAGAGCTTCTGCTCAGTTCATTCCAGATCAAGGGTGGAAAATTGTTGATGATTTCATTTCCTTATATAACATCCCTTATACTGGATATTTCTTTAATAATAATCCAGAGAATGTTCAAAAAGAATATGATGAAACTGCCGGAACTTTCTTTAGCTTCTTCTTCCCTTTAGATGATGAGATTATATCTAGAGCGGTTTCCGAAACTTTAGAAGCTGCTATTATTGAAAAAGAAAAGCAAATCGCTAATGAGTTCCATTCTAAATTAAAGATTCTTGGTGATGCTTCAGTAGGTACTTTTTCTTTAGGTTTATGTGAACCGTTTGTTTATAAAGATGACACATATGATTTTAAAATTAGTATTCCTTTATTCCGGTTTGATTTTAAAGAATATTTAATTCAAGAAAGTATGTATTCCTATAATTATTCCTATAAAGGGAATTACCATGCAAAAGAAATGATTTTAAAGTCTAGTTATTCAATTTAAGGTCAACGAGAGATCATAGATATTTATATATATTAGAAAAGTAATCACTATTTTGTGATACTTTTCATTTATTTATAGTATGATATGTATATCTTTTCTGGAGGAAGCGTTATGGACATTATTAAAAAGAAAACAGGGACAGAATTATTAGTTAAAGTGGTTGGTAGATTAGACACTAATACCGCACCTGACTTAGAAAGTTCAGTATTACCTGATTTAAAATCTTGCAAAAAATTGACTCTCGAACTTGGTGAATTAGATTATATTTCTAGTGCTGGATTAAGAGTAGTTTTGACTTTCTATAAGAGTCTTTCAGCTGATGGTAAAACAATGGTGGTTAAACATGTAAATGATGAAGTCATGGAAGTGTTTGATATGACTGGTTTTTCAAGCTTTTTAGAATTTGAGGAATAATAATGGATTTACATTCTCAGCTCATATTAGACCAATATAAAGAGAACATTAAGTCTTTTAAGACTATTGAAAAGATAGTTAAAAAAGAACTCGAATCCTATGTCCAGGATTTTGGTTTTCTCGTTAATAGTGTAGAAACGCGTATCAAAACTTATGATTCCTTAAAAGGAAAACTCGAACTTAAAGGATATAAATATCAAACTTTAAAAGACATTACCGATATTATCGGCGGAAGAGTCGTTACATTCTATAATGATCAAGTAGAATTATTTGCTGCGAAGATAGAAGCTAACTTCGATATTGACTGGGAAAATAGTGTAGATAAAAGAAAGATTTTAAAGTTAGACCAATTTGGTTATCTTTCTCGTCACTATATTTGCAGTATTCCAAAAAAGATGTATTTTGACCCAGAACATCCTGAAATCAACGAGTTCAGATTTGAAATTCAGTTAAGAAGTATCTTGCAACATACATGGGCTTCTATTCACCACGATACTGGATATAAAAATGATATTGAAGTTCCTAGAGATATTTTAAGAGCATTAAACCGTTTAGCGGGTTTATTGGAGCTCGCTGATGACGCTTTCTCTTCTATAAGGAACCAATTAGAAGATTATAGAAGAAGAGTTAAACAAATTGTCAAAAGTGGAGACTTTGAATCTGTTGATCTCGACTTTGATTCATATAACGCCTACCTTGATAACGGTGGTTTCTCTGGAATCAATAAAAAGATCGCCACCATAAATAACATGGAAATTGAACAAGCTAGTTTACGTGTCTTTTTTGAAGTATTTAAATCACTTGGTTTCCGTACATTAAAAGACCTTGATGATTTTGCAAAAAATAACTTCTATTTAGCTTATGAATTTGCGGTAAGACAATTTGCAGGTAAGGATGTTGATATTATTACTGAAACAACAGGCCCACTAACCTTATGTATTGTTTATATTCTTTCTCAGGATATGGGTGTCAACATTATTAAATTGCTTTTAGATACTGTTTATGGTCCTAGAAAGAATAACGAGAAGCTTGCAGAAAAATATACCGCTATTGGTAAGTCTATGGGCTTAGGTATTCACACAAGTGGAGATGAACAACATGAGTAAGAAATATGTAGATTCATCCTTATTAGATAGAGCAATCGCTTTTGCTTGTGAAGCACACCGTAATGTAGAAAGAAGGGGAAAGGGATTCCCTTACATTACTCACCCGCTTGAGGCAATGAGTATTGTTTCTACAATTACTAGTGACCAAGAGTTATTAGCCGCTGCTTGTTTACATGATGTCATTGAGGATACTGAATATACATATGAAGATATCAAAGAAAGGTTTGGGGAAAGAGTGGCGGATTTAGTTAATGCCGAAACAGACCAAGTTTTTCCAAATATGTCTTCTAGTGAAAGTTGGCACTTAAGAAAAGAGGCTGCGATTAAACATTTAGCAGAAGCTTCTAGGGATGTTCAAATTGTTGCTATTGGAGATAAGCTTTCAAACATGAGAGCCATCTATAGAGACTATAAAGTAGATGGAGAGTCTTTCTTTAATCGTTTTCATGTTAAAGACCCTAAAGAACACGCTTGGCATTATCGTTCTTTAGCAGAGTCTTTTAATAAGATTAGAGACACTGAAGCTTATCAAGAATTTGTTCATTTAATCAACAAAGTTTTTCCAAAATACGAGGATTTTAGCGTAAAAAAAGATGGAATTGCATTGTTTTTTAAAGGACAAATCAATAAAGGAAACGTACTAAATGTTAAAGAATATTTAGATAAAGAACATAAATTTATCTTTGATTTTAAAGATGTTTCTGTTGTTACTTTTAGTGGCCTTAGAGGATTAATAATTCTTCTAGATGAAGGCTACCATTTTGTTATTAGAGAAGCTTCTAAAGTAGTTGCCGCAAGATTTGATGAATGCGGTTTGTCTACCCGTATTTCTATTTTAAGAAGCGCTAACTATTACGAAATTGGTGATAGTGAGAAGAGCGGGGATGGTTATACTGCTGACAGCTATTTTACTAAAGATGGTGAAACAATGTTTAAACTTTATTACCCTTTTGTTGATCCAAAAGAAGTCGAAAGAGAAAAACGCTATTCTAAGGAAGCGATGTTGCTTGGTATTCCTACCCCATTAAGTGGAGGAATGATAAAAGTTGGTGACAAGAACGGTGTTCTATTTGAAAGAATTCATGAGAAGGTTTCTTATGCACGTGCTTTATCAAATAACCCTAAAAAGAATGATGAGTTAGCTAAAGAATTTGCAGAACTGGCTAAGAAACTTCATACCACTAAATGTAATAAGGATGTCTTCCCTAATGCAAAAGAAACTTATATAGAATATATTAAGGCTTTTAAAGATATTACCGAGGAAGAAAGAAATAAACTTATAAAATTTGTCCAAAATATAGAAGATAGAGATACATGCTTACATGGTGATTTCCATATGGGAAACGCTATTTTTACTCCTCAAGGACAAAAATTATTTATCGATATGGGGGATTTCTCATATGGCCACCCTTATTTTGATTTAGGCACTATGCATTTCTTATGTCATACACCTAACGAAGATACAACTATGAGGTTGTTCCATTGTACTAGTGCCCAAGTTAAAGAGTTCTATAATAACTTTATAAGATATTATTTTGGAGAAGGTGTGGATATAGAAAAGATTAATTATGATATCAAGCACTTTGCCGCTTTGACTATCATTCACTTTGCGAGCAAGACTCAACAAAAACCTTATATGGCACAGACCGTAAGAGAACTATTACTTAAAGATTTATAATTATGAAAGAATTAAGAATCAAAGCAAACTTAGAAAAACTCGATTCATTAATCAAAGAGACTAATGAAGTTTTAGCTTCGATTCCTTTTTCTAATCACGACAAAGTGTTAATAAATACTGCTTTGGAAGAAGTGTTCGTTAATGTTGTAAAATATGCAATGAAATGTGATGGAGAATTTACTTATATTGTTGACTCTAAAGACGACAAAGCTATATTTACATTCATTGATACTGGTGAAAAATTCAATCCATTAGAAAGGGAAGATCCTGATGTTACTCTATGTGGAGAAAGAAGATCAATAGGGGGATTAGGCATCTATATGGTTAAAAAAATAATGGATGAAGTTCATTACGAATATAAAGATAATCAGAACATATTAACATTAGTAAAATATATAAAATAAGTCAGTTTTAAATGGTTTTTTCTTTGGTTTGCTAACTTTTTTGTTTTAATCCCACTAATTCTCTAAGCGTAATTCTATCACCGTCGCTAGTGATAACGACTCTTTCATAAGGGTCTATTTTTCTAAACTTTCCTTCGTAGTAGTGGAGCTCATTATTTCGATAATAAGTAGCCTCTACCTCTTCTCCGTGATAGTTCACTAAAATATCGTTAATGATTTCTGCTTCTTCATCACTAACTATAGGCCTATCTACTTTGTATTTTTCCGCCATGCTTTTTCTTATAGCAGGATCATGTTCCGGAAGAGATTTATATGCATTCCATTTCTTAATTCCGCGATCACTCATTTACGGTGTCCTCCTATGAAAGAGTGTCGTTCTAGTACAGTACTAGAATCTAATAAGGAACTTGCTCTAAGTAAGATGTCTTTTCCATATTTATCATGAAGTTTATCAATCATAAGTTGTAAATTTCTATTAGCTTCTTGTTTTTCTGGAGATATGAATAGGTCAAGTTGTTCGTTTTGTAGTCTAGGTCTAAGTTGGCCATAGGCAATATGAACGCCACGTATAGGCAAATCCACTATAAACTTGTTATAAATAGTCATTAATGCATTAAAGAGTTCATCTGTATCGTCTGTTGGTCTAATTAAAGAGAGTTGTCTTCCAAAACCTCCAAGGTTACCACTATAAATGATAGACATATGTACAACGCTTGTCATTTCTTCTCTTACTCTTAATTTTGCGGCTAAGTCATCATTTAATTCTCTTATTAGTAAAGGAGCTTCATCTTTTGAATAATCTCTAAATAAAGTTTGACCAAAAGTAATTGAGGTTTCTTTTGGAATATAATGCTCGTGCATATCAGATTCGTCTATTCCGTTAGCGTGATCAATTAATTGATCCCCCATTATCCCAAATATTTTTCTAAAATAATCTCTATCACTTTTTGCTAAAGCTTCTACTGTAAAAATGCCCATGTTGTTAAGTTTTTTCTCTGTTTGAGGACCAATTCCCCAAACATCCACTAATGGTGATATAGGCCATAATTTTGTTTGCACGTCCTCATTAAAAAGAGTTCCAATCCATTCTGGAGACTTTTTGGCGTATATATCTAATGCTACTTTAGCTTGGAACAAGTTGTTACCTACGCCAGCTGTAGCTTGTAGTCCAGTTCTTTCTTTTATGTCATTAATAATGGTTCTAGCGAGTTGCACGCCATCCATCTTGTAATAAGATAAATATGAGGTAACATCTAGGAAAGCTTCATCAATACTATATACATGGATATCTTCTTCTGCTACATAGTCCATGAAAATATTAACTATCTCACAGCTTCTTTCGATATACCTTTCCATTCTTGGGGTGGCATAGATATAGTTAAATCCTCTAGGTAATTCTTTAACCCTTAATCTACTAGGTACACCTTTACTTTTTAAATAAGGAGATACTGAAAGAATAATAGTGTTAGTTCCCCTTTCTTTGTCCGCTACTATTAGAGGTGCTTTCCAAGGGTCTAGTCCTCTATCAACACATTCTACGTATGCGTAAAAAGCTTTAAGGTCTATAACAATAATGGTCCTCTTTCTTTCACTCATATTAATATATTAATAAATATATATAAGATTTACTTTAAAAATCTCATTTTATGTAAAGGTTTTCTTGAATAGAAAATATAAAAAATCTATTATAATTTCACTGGGTCTGTAGCTCAACTGGGAGAGCATCTGGTTCGCAATCAGAAGGTCACGAGTTCGATCCTCGCCAGATCCACCATAATAGAAGAATATTGTCGTCGGCCAAAGCCACTTATCCGGTTTTGCACAAAACGACTTATCCAACATAGATTAGGCCTCCATGTGAGGCCTTTTCTTGTGTCTCAGACCAGGATCGAACTCCCGACCTCTTGCGAACGATGCGCTCTCCCAGCATGAGCTAGCCATATTCGAGTTCTAAGGAACGTTTATATAAATATAAAGCATTTACTTGCTTGCCTGATTTCTAAGTCCCAGGAGGCTTGTTTTAACTGTCACTTCTGGCGAGACGCATGGGGTGGGCTATATAACGTATAGTATTGATGTGAGCAATCGAAGTAGCCTCACGCCTCATTATAAACTCCATCTCACGTATTTAATGGTATTTCTAAAGCTGGCCTACTTGCTACTTCAGGGCTGGCTTTTTCTTTGCTTTAACATTGTTAACGATGCTTACACTAGGTATGCTATGTAGTTGTGGGGGATATGTTAAGAATTATTCTGCAACCATTTTGATTACTTCTTGTCAAGGTGATGAAGCAAGTATGGAATTTGATACATTTAATGGAACGTATAATTTCAAATTAAGAAGAGATAATATGGCTGAGTATACACTTGATTATGAAGCAAGTCTAGCTGAAGGTGAAATGAGTGTTTATATCGGAGTTGATGGTGAAAAAGAATTATTATTTGTAGTTAAGGGTGGAGAATCCTACGACGAAACGATTACACTTCATAATAAATATGATAATGAAAAAACAATCTACATTATTCTTGAATCGACAGGTAAATGTGTAGATGGTGATTTTGAGTTTTAGTACAATTAATTTAAGTGAAACAAACAAATAAATTAGAATTTGTAAAGGAGAAACAACGATGAAAATTGACGTTAATGAATTGTTTGAAGAACTTGGAAGCCTTTCGCAAGTAGAAGCGATTGCTCTTGGTGGGTCAAGAGCGACTGGTAGAAATGATGAAAAATCAGATTACGATGTGTATGTGTACATAACAAGCAGTATTGATGAAAATGTGCGAAGAAATATTCTGGAAAAATACTGCAGATATATGGAAATCGGGAATTCCTTTTGGGAACTTGAAGATGATGTTACCTTAAATGATGGAATTGATATGGACATCATTTACAGAAATATGCAGGATTTTGAAGACATGGTTTCCTCTGTTGTAATAGACTGTGTGCCATGTAATGGCTATACCACTTGTATGTGGCATAATCTCATTACCGCTAAAATTGTAATAGATAAAAATGGAAAACTGAGCGCTCTACAGGAAAAATATCGGATTCCATATCCAAAGAAGCTAAAGGAGAAGATCATATCCAATAATCTAAAGCTTCTTAGTGGTATGTTACCGTCATTTGATATGCAGATAAAAAAGGCAGAGAATAGAGGGGACCTTGTAAGCGTCAATCATAGGGTTGCTGAATTCCTCGCAAGTTATTTCGATATTATTTTTGCACTGAATGAGATGACACACCCTGGGGAGAAGAGAATGCAAAGTATTTGTTCTGAGGAATGCAAGATTTTGCCTAATCGCTTTGACGAAAATCTGAACAGATTATTTGCAGGAATGTTCAGAGAGAGTATATCAGATGTAATAAATGATATGATAATTGAGATAAAAACGATTACGAAGATGTAGTCAAATTCCTATTTATCGATTAGATATTATTATTAAACGATTACAAGCAGGTGGTTTCATTATTAAACGATTATATTTAAATTGTATTAATATTGTCGTACCTTGCCATATAAGTAAATCATGTCGTTGTCCAAAGTCACTTATTCAAAATTGGACAAAACGACTTATCCAACATAGATGAGGCCTCCATGTGAGGTCTTTTCTTGTGTCTCAGACCAGGATCGAACTCCCGACCTCTTGCGAACGATGCGCTCTCCCAGCATGAGCTAGCCATATTCGAGTTCTAAGAAACGTTTATATAAATATAAAGCATTTACTTGCCTGCCTGATTTCTATGTCCCAGATGGCTTGTTTTTCAAATGTCTCTCGTGGTGTGACAAAAAGAGTTGCCTATATAACGTATAGTATTAGTGTGAGCAATCGAAGTAGCCTCACGCCTCATTATAAACTTATCTCGCATATTTAATAGTACCAGGGCTCCTTTCTAAAGCTGGCCTACTTGCTACTTCAGGGCTGGCTTTTTTCTTGCCTTTAACATAGTTAACTAAAATAGCATTCAGTACCCCGTGGGCCCGTTTGAGTTTTCTTGTTCGCGGCGGAGAGTTTTCACGACATAATACGGATAGAGACTTTTGTGCAATTCTTGATAGATAAGTTTGTATAACGACAAATATGTCGTCGGCCAAACTCACTTATCCGGTTTTGTACAAAACGACTTATCTAACATAGATTAGGCCTCTTCGGAGGTCTTTTCTTGTGTCTCAGTTATCAATGAGTCGAACTATTCAAAAATATTGAAAAGTTCAAAATGAACTATTTAATATATTGAAAAGTTCACACTAATATTATATAATATTATTGACTAAAGGAGGTCTATGATATGAACAACAGAAACAGCGTTGTTGAGTACTTATCATACACATTACAAAGCGGAGAAGGTTCGGTTGAATTAATAATCGATAATGATACTATTTGGGCTACTCAAAAAGTTATAGCCGATATTTTTGAATGCAATATAAGTAACGTTGTACATCATATTTCAGAAGTGTTTTCTTCTGGTGAACTAAAAAGAACAAACGAAAGAACTATTGCCATCACCAAAAGAGAAGGAGAAAGAGATGTTAGAAGAAATGTCTTATTCTATTCTCTTAAGGTTATATTAGCGGTAGGCTATCGTGTCAATTCTGAAAAAGCTATTTTATTTAGAACATGGGCAAATGATATTCTTGAGGAATATACAATTAAAGGATATGTGCTAGACAACAAGAGGCTTAAGAAAGGCGCTTACTTAACTAGAGATTATTACGAAGATTTATTAGAAGAAATTCGTTTAATTCGTATTAGTGAACGAAGATTATATCAAAAAGTAACTGATATTTTTGCTACTGCAATCGATTACAACAAAGATAGTGAAAGCACATATACTTTCTTCAAAACAGTTCAAAACAAACTTCATTATTCGGTGACAGGAAATACCGCTGCAGGGATTATATACAATCGTGCAGATGCATCTAAAGAACACATGGGATTAAAAACTTGGGATAGGGCTCCAAGAGGAAGAATACATTCTACGGACGTAGTTATAGCAAAGAATTATTTAGAGCAAGATGAACTAAAAGTTTTGACTCAGTTAGTCACAATGTTTTTGGATTTTGCGGAAACTATGGCCACAAAAAACATTCCAGTAACTATGAATGATTATATTAGAAGAATGGATGCTCTTTTGGAATTAAATGGTAGGGATGTACTTGATAATCCAGGTAAAGTATCTCATGAAGTAGCAGAAAAATTTGCGTTATCTGAATTTGAAAAATATAAATTAATTCAAGAAAAAGGATTAGTTAATGACTTTGATCTTTTCTTAGAATCGCCCGAATTAAAAGAAATGCCTGTATTTGATGATAAATACAAAGAAAAACTAAAGGCTCTAATTGGACAAGAAGTGTCTGGCGTAATTGATAGACCTATTGGATCAAAACATCCAAAACATGATGATATAATCTACGAAGTTAATTACGGTTATATCAATGAGTTAATTGCACCAGATGGAGAAAAACAGGATGTTTACCTTTTAGGTATAAACAAGCCTATGAAAGAATTTAAAGGTGTTGTTATCGCTATCATTGAAAGAACAAATGATATAGAAGACAAACTTGTTGTTGCTCCTATTGGTTTAGAATTAACTGATGAAGAAATAGAAGAAGCGGTGCGTTTCCAAGAGCAATATTTCGAACACAAAATAATTAGATAATATATTGTTCGCGAATGGATTGAATCACGACATAATACGGATAGAGACTTTTGTGCAATTCTTGATAAATGAGTTTGTGTAACTACAGTACAGAGTGATACCATATTTGTATCACTTTTTTCTTTTTTAGGACACCGAATGGGAATCCTCGGTTGTTCAACTGCCGAGATAAAAATGAGCCTTGGTTGTTAAGATTATAATCATCACTATATGTGATTAAAATATGTCGTAATAATATTGATATTAAGTGGTAAAAATGTCATTATTTTGTTATACTATATGTAGAGGGATTGGATATGGGAGAGCTAAGGTATGGACGGACATGTGTTTTTAATATCAACTATCATATTGTTTGGTCTACTAAATATCGAAGGAAAGTGTTAACCCCTGATATTGAGAAAAGATTAAAAGAATTGTTGATTGATGTTGGAAAACAGAAGGGCTTCGATATTGCGGAAATTGAAGTCTGTCAAAAAGATCATGTACATGTCTTTGTCTCTGCAATTCCGAAGATATCTATTTCATATATTGCAAAAATGATGAAAGGTATATCAGGAAGGTTACTAT
>Ga0256407_10003158_pt1 | contig 29909 bp, 38 predicted proteins | sample RumenRJG_04DNA_FD_193489 | JGI IMG/M metagenome (GOLD analysis project Ga0256407, IMG submission 193489) | Bovine rumen microbial communities from Lethbridge, Alberta, Canada - RJG_04 | ecosystem: Host-associated > Mammals > Digestive system > Stomach > Rumen | place: Canada: Alberta...
CGATTGCTACACCCTACAGTCCATAATCAGGCGTCCCTCAGGTGGTTTATCGATAAGGGCCGACTGGTATGGAACACCAACTGGTGGGTTGATAAGGTTACTGCACCGCACAAGGATAATGTAGTTGAGGACTTTACATTAATGTTCAATGATTCGGTTAGATTGGATGTAAGAGCGGAATATAAAGGCAAGCCCACATGTTGGCCCGGAACCGATACCTACTACGTTCAGGTAATAGTAACCATCCTCGATGAGCAAATGTTCCTGGATTCGCTTGGTGTACAACCGGTTAAGGATCCTCCGCGATACGTGGATATCCTTGGTAATGTGGTACATGTGGGTGATGTTGTGGTCATATCCGGACATACCGGTGCTCGTCTTTATCTGGATAAAGTGAAGAAACTTACACCACGGTCAATTGTTCTTGAAAATGGTACCAATATTCGGTATCAATCCGGATATGAAAATAAGTTGGCTGTCGTACTCGATCTTTCATATAATCCCAATGTGTAGTTAAGATTCGGGTGAGTTCATTTATATATAAATAGATCCAGGAATAAAATTCCTGTATAATTGAACATAAAAATCAATAAAATATGAACATTTTAACATTAGCAGCATTTTTCTTAATGGGATTGGGCATCGGATGCATCATCCTTCATATGGTAGCCAATAAACTCAGAGATGAGCATGAATATCTTCGACGGATGTTCGATGAATATATTATAAACGCAAACGAGATGCATCTACTTGATCTACAGATGCGAGGAAATCTCCTGGGAGTTATCGATGATCTATGGAAGTATATGCATAACTCGGATGCATGCATGTGTAGAACGTATAATCATATCGAGAATGCATTGATGGACGATTACCACGATGAACTCGAGGATGCCAAGAAAGATATTGATAAATCAATCGAGGAATATCACGAGGTTACTACGATATTACATCAATTACTCGAGGCAGATATTCCCGGTTTAAAAGGCGAAGCAATGAGACGTCTTGACGAATCTATACATAACCTGACTATAAAAATTGAAAGTCTTCGAGAACAATATCGAAATAATTATGGTGAAGAGTATAAATAAAGGGCTAGTACCACGAGTACTGTGGTTGGATGATATAAGAGATCCATTCGATTCCAAAATGAATTGGGTGAAGGAAATCACCCATCTGGTAGGAACCATACAAATAACTTGGGCCAAGAATGTAGATGAGTTTAAAAAGTATGTGGAGCAGGAGATGCCTGACATTATCTGTTTCGACCACGATCTCGGCGAAGGAGAATCCGGTATGGATGCCGCAAAGTGGTTGGTAAATCATTGCTTCGATAACGATATTGAGATACCAACAGTATATAGCCAATCATCCAATCCGGTGGGCCGTGAAAACATCCTTTCATATGTAAGACAAGCAAAAAGATCACAAATATATGGACGATAAACAAGCAAAAAAACTATACGACGAATCCAAAGTTCTTAAAGTTATGGATCGTCTGTATAATGGTGAACATATCAGTGTTGATCAATTCCTCGCAGTATTCGAGTTTATCCATCGTAAGGGTAAAATAAGCACCATTTGTCGGCCTATGGCTAAATATCGAAGTGGGAAGTGGACAGAAGAGACATACAATGCAGAAGGCCATCGTTATCTTGGAATGTTCGCATTAGAAGAGTATAACGAGAAAATCATATATTATGGAGATACTCGCGCATATCGTATTGTAAAGTGTTCCTTAAGTGATAATCAAATATTTCGCATATGACCTGGAAAGAAATGATGAAAGAAAATTGTGGCTATGAAGCAATAACCACGTTTTGGGAAGATTTCAGTATAGCAGATCGCTTCGGTGCAAATGCTGTTAATGATACCTACAATCGAGTAATGAAGGAATGGGAAGGTAATGTAAAGTACCTCACCGAGCTCGTACTGGTATTGAACCATAAATTATGGGAACATTATAATAACAACAGTCCTCTAGCAGCATTATACGATGATTTATGGGATAAGGCATCCACGCACTGTATGGATACATTCACCGGCGAGGATCTTGATTATTACTTCCGGACCACTGATTAATATAACTCATTGATTGCATATATTATCCTATAAATTTATTCAATTATGTTCAAACGTTTATTCAGTTTTTTACGTAAAAAACCAACCGGTATTGATTGTGAAACCGGTGGGATGATCCCGGATAGTGATATTCCGATGTTAATTCACATGCTCAAAAGCGACTATGATAAGGAAACCAAACTCCTTAATGAATTTCCGGTTGGCTATCCGGGCGATACAGTAAACCCGGTAGTTCGTGAACTATGGGAATGGCACTCCAGGATCCGCACGTTGCATTACGATACCGGTATTGATATCGAGAATATCGAACGAATAATGAAAGAAAGAATCCCCAGTCTTAAAGATACGGATATTTCACTCTGCAAACATTGGAGTGGTGCACAATAAATCTATAATTATGGAAAAACAATTACCCCCAACCCCGTGGCGAGACACCAGTCTCTATCAGAATCTCAAAGAGGTAACCGAAGAAGGTTACAAACAAATGCTTGCATATGAAGCTGCCGGTGGTGAACTTGACGTTCAGGAAAAGTCGGCTAAAAAGTATTTTGAAAAATACTACCGTCGTCATAAACGTTCTCTTAAAGAAAAAATGCAGGAGATAGAAGTTAACGGTGATGTCGAACAAAAAGACTCGTGGGATGATGATGAATAAAAAATCTCCTCTATAATCGACGATCGCAAGTGTCCCTGAATAACTATACGAGGGAAATGAGATAATCGATTAGGGAGCGAAAAAACCGGCAAAAACATATGATAACATATCATCAAGGGGATCTATTTAAATCAAATTGCCAAACCCTGGTATGTACAGTCAATTGTGAGGGTGTGATGGGTAAAGGTATCGCCTTGGAGTTCAAGAAGAATTTTCCGAGGATGTTTATCAGATACAAGGATGCTTGTCTTTATAGTAAGACCCAGCTAAAGTACGGTGGTGACCTTTGGTTATTTCGTTATCCAGACCTCGAACAGTTTACATTGTGGACATCTACAGAAAATGGTAATATGTTAATCACCGGGCGTCAATCACGTATACTTTGTTTTGCAACAAAGGAGAAGTGGAGAAATCCATCCAAAATGGAGTGGATCGAACGCGGCCTGCAGGAGTTTGTAGCCAAGTACAAGGAATGGGGTATCACAAGTATTGCATTCCCGAAACTTGGATGTAGTAATGGTGGACTTGATTGGAATAAGGTTCGACCATTAATGGAAAAATATTTAGGTGATTTAGATATTCCGGTGGAGATTTATTGTTAAGTTTTTCATTGTTTCAATTATATATTATCAAGAAACTAAAGAAAGGGTAATACAATGAAAAACACAATCGAATACAAATCACAGATCTGCAAGCAGTACAACCTCACCAGCCGCGAATACGACAGCTTAACAACTAATGCTCACTATGCCAAGAGTAGTGCTGAGAACCGGGACGCCATCCTCGAGATCCTCTTTGCACAGGATGAGGACGCCCGTAAGGGGTACGAGTATGCCAAGATCACGTACGAGAAGAACACCGTAAAGTTCAACGAACTCGATGATGTGCACAAGAGGGTAGCCAGTGCAGCTGCAGTTGACCTCTACGAAGGGTACTTCGCTGTTATGAATCAGGTTGGTTTGGATTGCTGGAAAGACACCAATGTGGTAGATCGTTATCTCACTCGCAATATCTTCAATGGTATGGGCCGACTGAAGAGATTGTCCGATAATATGAATAATGGTTTTGTTAACCCATCCTTCAACCGCGGATTCACCTGGGGTAAAATAGATGTAAAGGATGTCGGATTCGATATTTTCGGCTGGGGTTCTACAATGAGACAGTTTGCCACATTCACCCCTGAACAGAAGGAGATGTTCGATAGCCTTATGAACGCAGTCAATATTGGCTACGAACTCGGCAATGTCACCAGATGGTTCGATCACTTTGAATCAAAGTATAACAAAGCACTTGCCGAATGGACGTACGAGGTGTACATCCCCGCCAAGGCTGCTGAGATTTGTGAGGAAAAGAAGAAAGCCTCGGAAGCCCGCAAGGCTTACAAAGCAGCCAAGGAAGCCCAGATTGCACGCGAGAAGGCCTGCACCACCATCGAGGAACTGTGGGATCTCAAGCGTCCTGAGATTGAAAACTGGACCAAAACAAAATTGGGTATCACTGACGAGGCCGAATTAGAAAGAGTAGTGATGGCCACATTGAAGAAGCATTATAGTAAACTTCCTGAAAAATAAAAATATATATGAAAGCAGAAACCAAATATGTAGCATTTAATGGTGCAGTGTTTGATAATCCGGAAGCTGCCAAGCAGTACGAAACTCTAACGTACCTGAAATTAAGACGTGAGGATTGTAAGCGTGTAATCAAGGCCTTATCATTTTCAGTCCGACATGGGCGTGGCCGTATTCAGTACATAACACATCTACTCACGGAGTACCGTAACATCCTACGTGACCCTGTATCCAAGGATATAGATGTATTCAACGCCAAAGCGAGAAGGTTTAAAACCCAACTTGAACTCGAACGCTTATTACCGGCGTATATTAACGAGAAACGATTACTTCGCAAGTATCATAGTAAACTCTCATACTACGAGAACCGCATTGCCGCAGAAACAAAAAAGAACAACCAATGAACACAACTCCGGTCATTAATATTCGAGATCTCCGCATTGGAGACATAGTGCTTAATCCGATTACAAAGGACCAACTATTCGTTGTGGCTGTCTTTGCAGACCCTGGAACGCTTGGGTTCCAACCGGCAGATAAGACAGGTACTATATATTGCGACTTCGCTGATAATCCAGGAGATGTCATTGAATACGATCTCTCCAAGGATGATCTCGAAAGAGTTGATAACCCTAATACATAACAATTATGTGGATCGAAGGTGAAAACAATAATATCCTGGTTCTCGATATGGACGGTACCATAGCGGATACATACAATTATCCGGATTGGGCCGGTATACTTCGTGGACATATGGCTAATCCCTGGACGGAGTGTGGTGTGGTAAACCCATATGAGGTATATGAGATGTTCGTTAATGTTCTTCCAATGATTACTTGTGAGGAACTTGAAAAGTTCTGTAGCAAATGGGATGAGACAGTTGTGTGGTCTATGGCTCCGTGGGATGCCACTCCGGAGGTAGAGGAGATGACCGTACGGGCCAAACTTGAATGGCTGCAGAGATACTTTCCTTTCCTAATGAAGAATGTACTTATCACCAAGCACCAGGATAATAAGAACTTGGTGACCGAGAAAAACATCCTTTATTCAGATATATCGTTCGAAGGTACTGGATTCCATTGGTGGTCACCGGGAGAGGATGATACTCTCGTTGATGATAACGAAACACTATTACGAAACTTTATAGGTAAGGCAATGACACCGCCGTGGTTGAAAAGATTGTTATAAGAACATCATAAAAAAAGGACCTCTACGAGGTCCTTTTTAATATATACTTACTCTGTCCTGAATCATATATTCGTAGGTAATCGGTTTGCATCATTATTTGTTCCTCTGTAAGCGATGGATCATATCCTTTCCTAACCAAATCTTTTTTCATAAATGATGAACGATGGAAGCGTTCGTGTGACTGGTTATGTACGTACCAGTAACTGGAATGTGTTTCATTTACCTTATTAAAATTAAGTTTCTCGTAAAGATTACCATTAGATATATCGTGTGATGCAAATGTAATAATATCACCGTCAGGATGTTCATTGCAAAAATGGGTTAGTAGTCGGGCTGCACCTCCTACTATATGTGTGTTTAATTTATTACAGAATCTTAACAGTTCCCATCCATCCTTATTATCACCCATTATAGATTTTCTACTTCGTCCAAATGTCATCAATGATAATAATTCATCTTGATAATATAAACCATATTTATATGTACTACTACAAAATCCTTGGATATGGTTTTCATTTAAGAATTTTTTAGCATCATTTGAATTTACCTTTTTAACCTTACATTTACTTGCTCCTATACTGCGTTTATATATACCAAGTTTCGATAGAATAATACTTTTAACAATTTCCGGTTTATTGGTAATCCAATCCTCCCAAATGGTTAATAGTTGTATGTTTGATTTTTGACAAATTTTCCATTTTTCATAATGATACGTCGAGTCATACATTGAATGCCAGTACACGCCATTACATTCAATAGCAATCTTACGAGATGGAATATATATATCCAATTCCTTGCCGGTAAGTATCTTTCTATTGTTGGTTTCGTACTTTATATTGTGCTCGTCCAGGAGATCCTGAATAAACTTTTCAAGGCTCGTGTTCTTGATGTGAGTACCTACCGGATAACGGGTGGTGCATAAGTCCACATTTAAACGAGATCTGTCGTATAATATATTAGATGTAATGTTAAATTGTTTAAGCTCACATTTGGTACATGTTGGATCCATGCATTTCATCACATATGTATCTGTTGGATCGCCGGGGATAATTTCGATAATATTTTCGTTATATGATATAATTCGTTGTCTCTTTGATTCAGCAATCTTTTCTTTCACTTCCGCCGATTGGTTGGCATATTCTGTACCGTATTTTTCAAGGCAAGTTTGCTTGGATTTTTTCATAAGTTCGCTGGATTGAAACGCATTCTTTACACCATACCTTTCCATACAGGTATTCTCCATCTTCTTCTTTACCTCATCACTATGCATTGGATTGGTAGTACCGTAATTTTTAAGGGATGTTTGTTTCTTACGTTCCTGGATATCCTTACACGAGTTCATACATTTATAGGAGCAGAACTCCCGATATCCTTTAGTGTACCCTATAAATTTCGTCCTACCTCCACATATGCGACATACCGGTCGATCTTCAAGGTGATGATAAAATAAATATATCATCTCGGCAAATGTGAGTTGCTTACCTTTATAGTGTTCCTTTAAGTAATCGTAAAATTCCGGATAGTGAATCTTGATTGACACTTCCCGGCAATTTGCTGGATTGAGTTCTTCAAATTTTGGATGTTTAGGTATATCGTTCATTTTAATATATATTTACTTTGTCCAGAATCATATATTCTATAGTATGGGAGTGTGGCCATAATTTCAAATTCAGTCGCGGATGGGTCATATCCTTTTTTCACGAGAGTGCTTTTAGTAAAGGAATATCTATGGTATCGTTTAAGAGTCTTCATATCAATGTACCAATAACTTGATGGTATTTCCGATATTTTTTCGAATCCGAGATGCTCATATAGGTCACCCATTGATATATCATGGGATGCAAATGATATTATATCACCAATATAATCCTTACGGAAATGAAGTAACAACCGCTCTGCTCCGTGGATAACTTGTGTATTCATATCGGAACAAAACCTTACCAACTCCCACACATGCTCCTTACCACCTATACCTACCCGACTATTAAAGTCATCAAAACACATCAAAGCAACGAGATTTCCTTTATATACCAGTCCATACCGGATAGATGATTTACATGCGCCTTGAATATGATTTCTATTAAGAAACTCTGTGGAATCTTTGGAAGATACCTGTATGACCTTACATTTGCTCGCACCTATACGTTTTTTATATATCCCCAATCGTGATAGTATGATACTCTTTACAATCTCCGGTTTATTTACTATCTGATCTTCCCATATGGTGAGCAGTTGAATGTCTTGTTCTTTACATATTCTCCATTTATCGTAATGATATTTGGGACCTTTTAAGGAATGCCAGTACACACCATTACATTCAATAGCAAGATTCCTGGATGGAATATAAATGTCGAGCTCCTTACCAGAGAGTATTGTCCGGTTATTTGTTTCATATTCTATTGAGTGTTCGTCGAGAATATTCTTAACAAATATTTCAGGATATGTATTGGTTATACCTGCTGGTTTAATAGGAAGTATTCGTGTGCAGAGTTCCGTATGATTATATTTCCTATCATGATATCTTGTAATAGGTATATCAAACCATTTTTCGGTACATAAGTTACATTCCGGATGTGGACATCGAATCCTGAATATGGAGTTATCCTCCAATATATCGATAATATCCTTATTTTTACTTATGCGCCTAATCTTAAGAGACTCTTGAATTTTATATCCTATCTTGTTATAGTCTTTGCCAGAGTTGCATTTATCCTTAAACTCATCAAGCATCATGACATTTTCTACACCATACCGTTTCCTGGTAGTCTCCCTCATTCGACGCTTGGTATCCTCAGATAATGGTCCGGTTCTACGTATAAATGCATCATCCCCGTGATTTTCATAGGTAGTCTTAAGTATTCTTTGGGAGACTTCCTTCGAACATGCTGGTGCATTACCACCATAGCGTTTCCGACATGTGGATTTTGTGAGTTCCTTCTTGGTGATATTGGAATTGGAGCATTTGATGGAACAAAACCGTTGATACCCGAGATTTATATTACGGAATTTCACAGGACCACCACAGGTTTCACATACTGGAGGTGTGTTCATACCATGATTAAATAACCACATTGATTCCATAAATGGGTAAGAATCGCCAAATTTGTTTTTTATTTGACTATGTAGTTGAGGATCATGTTTCCGTATATAATTCTCGTTCATGTTTTAATATATCAAAATTTGGGCAGATTTTTCTTGTATAATCTTTTATAAGATAATAATAAAGTGTGCGTAAGGTATTTTTTAATCAGGTGAGAATGAAATAAAAAATAAAGAGGACCCGATTGGATCCTCTTTTATAGTAGGGTTAATCTACTTAAAGCTTTGCTTCAATTAGATGAGTGTAGACTCGTCAAAATCAACCATGAAGGTGTAGTAATTTTGCTCTGGATACCATCCGGCGTCTACTACTGCGAAGCGGGAATTGATGAGTACCTTTGGAGCCATAGTACCTTCAGCGATGATCTGAACCTGATCGGCGAGGATGTAAGGCATGAAGACCACACCACTACCCTGGACGCGGTTGTTGTTAACAACAGCCTTACGGCCAACGCAGATACGAGTATCGTTCCACTTCATGTTAGGATCAACGTAGATCTTCAAACCAGCAAGGCTACCGGCGAAGTAGAGGGACTCTTCACCACCCTGGACGAGGTCGTTAACCATTGGAGCAACCACGAAGCCTGCGCAATCCTGAAGAGCTGTAAGAACCTGAGCATTGGTAACGGCCCACTGGGCACGACCACGACGGGTCACAGAGCTGATGAGGTTAGAAGCGGCGAGGCAACGGCTCATGATACGACGCTGGTGAGTGATCACGTTCTCGGCGTTAGTATTGACGATAGCAGGTTTGATAGGCACATCCTGTGGCTGCTTACCGCTGAGGTCAACGAACTTCTTGTAAGGAGCACCACCGGAGAAGTCGGAAAGTTTATAATCGGTACGGACACCCATATAGAGGTTGAGGTCAACACCCTGGACGGCACGCTGTACCTTGTAGTTCTCAACACCAAGCTTGAACACGCGGTCAAGGATACGGTTGTTAAGAGCCTGGCTGATCTCGTTCTGGCAGGTTTCGATAACACCACCAAGAACATCGATACCGTAGAGAGGCATATCCTGAAGTTGCTGACGGGTCACTGTACCAACAGCCTCGTAAGCACCCATACGGATAACCTTGGAGAACATACGGGCGCCGATGATGTTACCAGTACCAGTCTCGTTCTCGGCACGGCTCATAGGATCGTTCGAAGGAGAAACGTATTCACCGGTCTGAGGATCACGATTACCGAAGAAGTTGGAGAACGACTGGATATGGTCGGTCACACCCTTCACGAGCTCTGGGATAACGGCGCAGTAGGTAGCCTGAGTTTGACCCTCGGCAGGAGTCATCTCGTTGATGACGGTATCATTGATCTCAATAGCGGCATCCTTGGAGCCACGAGCCCACTCGGAGAGGGAGATGTTCTTGTCACCATCCTTAACGGACTTCACCTGAAGGATGATACCACCGTCGATACGGGAAACACCCATATAAAGACCGATGAATTCCTTGCTATCATTAGCAACGGTGATTTCCTCGAACTCGGTAAGATCCTTGGTGGCCTCAGCCATAGCTTCAAGGTTCTGGGTAGCGAGCTTGATGTAGATAGGCTTGTTGTCGGCACCTTCACCCTTACCATCAAGAGCAGTCTCGTTCACAAGACCGAGCTTACCACCAGCGTAAGGATAATCGTTGAAGGTCAGGATAGCCATTGGACCAGCAGAAGGAACGACTGGGACAAGGTCAAAACCGATAGTAACAGCTGCGATTTCAAGAGCGGTCGAAAGAGTGCTCATTGGAACATCACCAGAACCCTTTACGTAAGCAGGATCGTGGAAAGCAGCACCATTAACGGGATCAAACTCAGCGCCAGGAGTACCCTGTGGGAGCATTGGATTGGCAATACCGATTGTGTTGAATGGAGTAGCGTTGATGGCGTTGTAACCTTGCTGACCGATGGTCTCAACACCTTCATTGAGCTTACCCTCGTGGATTGCGTGAATTTGTGCGTAACGAGCCATCCAGTTGAGCTTGTTCTTGTCGGTCACGTGAAGCTCTTCGGAAATAAGCTGTGCGTACTGTTTTTGGGTTTCGTTAAGTAACATATTATATATTTATTTTTTTTGTCTGTTCTCATTCGGATAAGAGCCTCCTATTGAGAACTCTAAATAAATAATGCAATTATATTTAAAAACTTGTTAACTCTTTGGAAATGTAATATATATACAATAAAAAAAAGCCCCGGAATCCGAGGCTTTCGTGTGTACTTATGAGAAATTCTGTTAGTTTTCGGAAAGCTTATTCTTACCTTCCATACCATTGGAACGGGAATGTTTAACTCCGTTATTTATATCCAGTCCGTGTTTATCATCGACCATCGTAGGAAGATCAGCATCTGTAAGTTTCAATGACTTGTTCGAATCAATATAGGTCATTTGGGCAACACCATCCGCCTGATTACCGAATGAGTTGTAACCGGAAAGAGAAACCTTCTCGAGTTTGGCATTCTTGCGAATAACCACGTGGATACGCTCACCAGTACCACCGGTAATAGTCCGGACCTTATTGCATCCAACAACATCAAGACGAAGATCGTCTGCATGAACTCCGGTAAGATCTATGGTTTCAACCGCAAGATTCTTATCGAAGTATACCTCGGCATACTTTACATTACCAGTAAGAGTAATGGCCTTGGTTTTATTGCCTATAAAATTCTTACCATTCTTGATTTCAATAGTCTCAGCTACTTGAGTAGCTTCCACGACCAGAGATTCCGATAGGAAATTTTGTAATGTTTGTATATAATTCTATTCATTTATTTCGGATATATATGTATATAATGGTGTAATATACGATTCGGTTATATTGAACGCTTCACGAGCCATCCGGATACCTTCTTCCTTGGCCTCACCCTTTGGTGTACCAACCTCGCCGGGTCCTACATGTATCATTGAACGCATGATTCCAAAGATACGCCTACGGGAACGTTCATCGGTAATTTTCTTGGCGACCACCGGTAAGATATCCTTGTATTCGCCTTTGAAGTTATAATCCTTCATTAACCACTCCACATCACCCCAGTTATTTGAACGCCACATCTCGGTGCGAGCCATCTCCTTATAGTCACTTGAAAGGGTTACTAAACGAAGAGAAAGACCTGCTGTGGATAAGACGAATTCATATTCCTGGCCAGGTGCGGCCTGTGGGAGATCAGTAAGTTCAAAGTGTTTAAATATAGCATCCTGATTTTCGTGCTGGAGTAATACACGGACCAACCCTTGGAACAATGCTTGCTTCTGTGCATCCATATTAAGGAATGAACGCTGGAAAGTTGCATCATTGCGTGTTGTAACCAATATATTATCTATCTGGACGTAATCATTGCTACCAGCAATAGGGAAACCACATGTAACTATGGAGCCAAATAGTTGAGCCTTATCGCCTTTACGTTTACCGGCTGCGAATGGTGGGATGACATCATCCGGTTGTTTCTCGAGGTATGCCTTGAAATCTTTTTTAAGAGCCTTCAAGTCCTTTGCCTCGATGTAAACAACTATGTCAATATCCCCGTGGTCCTTCTTGGTGCCGGCGTTATACGAACCGGTAATTGCACAGTCTTGGTAGCCCGGATACTTACGGAGCACTTGCTCGATATAGTTATCCAGTGTTGGCTGTACATCAGCACGGTTGATTCTATGTCCGCCTATTGAACCTGACATGTGAATCTATTTATTTACACATAGGAGCCAACTGGCTATCCTTTGGAAGGAACTTACCGGTGAGACCCAAGCGATCCTTATTCTCCACCCAGTAAGGTTGGAGGTCTTCCGGAATGTCACATCTGGTAGAATCCAATGTCTTCAGGTAGATATCATAAATATGATTGAGTGTTGTCTTATCCAGGTTAGCACGAAGGTACTCCTGAAGTTTATGGTAGTTCTGGAGAGTCTTCTCATCGAGGTTGAAATGATAGAGTTCATTCAGCTTATCGATGGCCTCCTGAGGGTTAGTTGCCACCCACTGAAGGGTTTCCTTTTCCTGGACACCCTTATTATGTTTGAACATAAATCCCTTGGCTGTGAATAGATGAAGCATCAACTGGGTACGATGCAAACCCTTAACATTACCGGCGTAGGAATCACTGTAGTATGCAAATTTCAGCCAGTCAATGTTACCGAAGTTGGTGTCGATCTGAACGGTCTTACCATTAGGTTTACCATCAGCACCAATCTGATCAAACAGACTGAAGAGAACTCCGTTACCTGCAGACTTGGAATCCGTGGTGATGAGTTTGGAGTTAGCGTTGATGTAATCACCAATAGCACTGATAAAAGCGCGACGCATCACATCTTGTGGAGTGGCAGTACGAGCACGGCGAAGCATCTTTCCGTACTCTTCGGACATCTTAACGGGATCAAGACCCCAATCCTCTGGGAACTTGAGACCTTCCTCGTCAATGGCGATATCAATGTCACCGGAGTAGTCTTTCTTACCTACGGAACCAAGAGTAACCGGATTATCCCACCACTTGGCGACCTTTGGAAAGAGTCGTTTGATCTCCTTCAGCCAAGCATCGAGAGTGGGCTGGATATCCTCTTTGGCAATAGGATCCGAACCCTCACCAAAAACGTGTCCACCTTCCATAACTCGATCAATCTTTGTAAAATTTTGAACGTTATAAAGGTTGGTATCTGTAGCACATTCGGAAATAGTCTTCATCATAGTGCCAACCATATAGGTGCGGTTATGATCTCTCTCAAGACCACGAATCCAGATACACTCATTAATATGCATATTATCAAGAGCAGCTTTAAACGATGTGGTGGTAAATACCTCTTCAAAGATACCGGTGGTAATTTCCTTGGCTGCACCGTTTGGCATCATACCAAGAAGCATATTGTAAGTATCGTATTTCTCTACAAATTGCCTTACCTGATTCTTGAAAATTGAAAATTTGTTTTCAGCATCAATTTGACGTTGAATACCAGAAGTCATCTGGGTCATCATCATATTAGCTGAATTATGTTTAAGAGTAGGAATCATATATTATTTATGTTTCTTTGCTTGACTACGTTGTTCGAGATATCTATCGTGTTTGGTCATTGCTTCGTCTATGATGTTTTCAATATCGGCACCGCATGTGGTTATTGCGCTATAATCTATATTATTCTCATCACCATACATGAACATCAATGTACCAGCACACATCTTATTATGCATTATATTATAAAATACAATATACTGTGTATGGTCATTAGGGTGTAACGTATACATTAGGTTACGGTCCATTCCGGCAATCTCCTCCAATGAGAAAGATGACATTTTGGAACGGGTCACCCTGTCGGATAGCAATATATCGTATTTATATAAATTTTCATCCTTAAAGTTGTCTATTTGAATATACGGGACAGAGTCGGAAAGTTCCTCGATAGTTATATCGAATTTACAGAATTGATAGCCAGTGACTATGTTCTCTGAACCATTATGGTATTCGAGTAATAATATATAATCTGCTTTTGTTACTGGGCGTTCTGCACGCATAACTGACTTAATCTGCGAATACATATCACGAGATGCGAGATATAACTCCTTGTGTTCCTCAATCAATTCCTTTGTATTTTGATCCCAATTCTCACCTATCTGTTGTACCACCTTACCTTGCCATACTGATAATGAGAAAAGAATGACTATACCAATAAGTACGGATACCATGGTATGTTTAGCACCTTCAGATTTCATCTTGTCGAGTATCCAATCGACGATTCCTTTAAAAAACTCAAAAATGGTTTTCATTTTGAAAGGGTAGTTCTTTATTTGTTAAAATAATAAATAATTTTATGGTTTAACGAAAATTGCGTGTGTAAAACCTTATTAATATTACATATATTGATGCAAATAAACGCAAATAAATATGCCTCGTATACCTAAATCATTCACCATCAAAGAGATACTCAGTTGGGCTGACGATCATATGAAACAGCTTCCGAAAGAAGTCCAAGTTCAAATTGAAGAAGGTAATGTATATGATGCATTCCGACTGGGGTTGCTTACTGGTGTCATTAATGGTATACGTGAGTTCTCCAGGGATGGGGTTACTGGGATTGAAAACAATATGCTATAAGATATGAAAATACTTGGCATAGATCAGTCGATGAATTGTACCGGTGTTTGTCTTCATACTATTAATGGGGATAAACATACGTATAATTATTGGATGATTATACCGGTTCAAAAGATGACCAAAAAATTGACCGCATTCAAACACTCCAAAATATCCATAATTAATTATGAAAAATTAAGCGGCGAAGATTATGTGTCAAAGGAGAATGCAAAGGCATTAAATGTATATGCTATAGTCGCTGCCATTCGGGCGATTATGAGGATGACCAAACCGGATCTTATATGTATGGAAGGTATCTCATATGGAAGTGTTGGTAGTGCATCTCTTGCTGATCTTGCCGGATTAAATTATGGGATTCGTATGGGTGCCATAGATAAAAATATCGGAATTAATATAATCTCCCCAATGGAACTCAAAAAACGAGCCACCGGTAATGGTGGAGCCGATAAAGACGAAATGATATGGGCGTGGCGTCAATGCGATCCAAAAATCAAGGATGTTACCGATATCAAGGTGGATGACCTTGCGGATGCATTCTTTTTAAGTCAATGCAATATTAAATAAACCTATATATTATGAATGTAAACGTAAAACTTGCAGCCATCGAGGATCTATCCATTCGTAAACCGGAAGAAGGTAAGACCTACGTTGTATTCCGTGATGTGGAAACCAATTCGAGGACCTCGAAATACAGTATATGTGTATATAGAGCCGGTAATTGGATACCTGAGATTGTAGCCGATATGAAATGGCCTGGTTTCGAGGGTATCCCCGTCACAGATATGGATAGGTGGATTAATATAGATGATGCATTTGCACCTGCAGCAGACGAGGCACCAGAAGAAAAAGAAAAACCGGTGGGTGGTACAACTGATTATGTGTTGAGTGAAATGAAGAGGCATATAGAAAATCATGAACAAAGACTCCAGCAACTGGAACGTTTTAATACAAGTCCTCTTCAGCCAGCAATACCAGCACCATATCCTCCATATTCTCCGTATACACCTTATCCCATAACTCCAGTGTATCCACCCGAGATCTGGTATTCGATAGGTACCGGCGCACCTTATCTTAAACCGGGTGAGATTACATGTACGTATAATTATGTTCCTTCAAAGGAAAACAAATAAACAAATCAAATTATGATTACAACATTTTTAGCTTATTTCGGCACATTCGTTGCCTTTGTGGCTGGTTGCACAGCTATCACCGAGTTTATTAATGATCTTTTCAAGGTCCCATCGAAACCGAATGCCAAGTTTATGTCTCCTAAACAGATTGTATCGTGGGTGATCTCCGTTGGTCTTTCCTGCCTTGGCTTTGCACTTCAGTTGGGCTTCTTCGCCAAGTTTGGCACCATCGATATGTGGCAGGGCTGGGTAATGACAGTGTGTACCGGTATTGGTGCTGGTCTCGCATCCAATGGCACATACGATATTAACCTCGTACACGATATCCTGAAGTGGATTTTCCAGTTCCTCCAGCCAAAGGTCAAGGTGATTAATGAGTAACCCGTAAAAATTACCTAAAGAAACAGCCGAGATGTTAAGATCCCGGCTGTTTCTTTTATATATATTCAAGATCAAAACATATTATTATGACACGTGACGAAATACTGGATAGAATCCGTAAAGTACAGGCCCTGGCGCAGAAGGGTACCGATGGTGAACGTCAATCCGCTGAACGACGTCTTGCCGAGTTAATGGAAAAGTACCACATCACTCTCGAGGACATCGAGCAGAACGAGGACAAGGAGGAGATCTTCTGGTACCGATGCAAAGGTGAGGATTGGGACCAAATATTTAGACAAGTTGCTGCCGTGATGGGTTGTCGTAGGTTTACATATCTCAAACCCGGTGATACCAGCAAGCGAGCAGAAAAACTTCGTAGTGTCGCTTGGGATCGTCCGAGAGGTTCCAATACGGTGATTATATGCACCTACCTTAAGTTTATCGAGATCACCACAGCCTACGAGTTGTACCAGAAATCGTATAATAAACAGAAGGAGGCATTCGTCTATGCATTCCTGATGAGAAATCAGTTGCTCCTAACCGGTGATGAAAATCGTAAGCCCACACCGGAAGAACTTGAGATGGTTGCACGCGCAACCTATATGGCTGGATCCATTGAGAAGGTTAATACCCACAAACAGTTAGGTACCGGTTTGTATCTTGAACAGTAAAACCTATATAGTATGAAGAAGTCATTCAATAAACACGCGGATGCATACCTCGTTGAGGCAGAGTTCTCCAATGGTTGGAAAGATACCAAGATAACCAAACTTATATACATGCCATCCTGGGAGGATGTAGATAGCATCAGTCCGGATATGTGTAGTCATCGGGAGTATGGTGCAGATATCGATGTATGGGATTATTTGAACATACCTGATGGTACCGGCATAGCCAAACAGACATATTTAGATATAGTCAATAAGGCTGCTGATGATCTTAAAAAGCAACTCGGGTCCTTATATAATGTTTCAATATGGACTACGAGGTCTTGTCGTATCAAGATTTCTTGTCCGTGTATCAAAGTGTACCAGCTTATGGCCGGTAAGAAGTTACCCAATGGTGTTATAATGGTTTACTTTGAGGATACGTGGTATACACTTGATGAGGTCAAAAAGATCATCCGCGAGTACGTCGAACCTTATATTAAGAAACATTTGAGCGAGTAGAGTGAGTAATATATAAAAGAAAAGGCCCTCGTTGAGGACCTTTATTGTATTGTTTATCTCTTCTTATTTTTTCACAGCCTCGTAATAACCTTCGTCATTCCATTCAGCTTTCAAACCGGCTTGATCAAGGTATTTTTCATAGTACTTGATGTCATCGCCAACGGTTTCCCAGAAAGTAGGATCAAATGACCAACCGTAATCATCAAGTATGGCAAGATGCACATCGTTATGAAGATCACGTGGCTTATTTTTAAGACGAACGAACACGAAGCTTTCATACTCCATTATGTTCACATTTGCTGGTAGCTGGAATTCATCACACAATGCAACGGCATCAAATTCTTTTCCACTGGTACCATCTATAGCATTGTGCATTTTTACCTTCATACCTTTTTTAAGGGCTTCCAAAATATATTCTGCAAGTTGTTTCATATTAGTTTTGATATTTTATTTCAATATCCTTATTGAAAATTCGTTTATATGATGTTCCTTTTACTTCGATACTAATCCTACCACATTGTGGGTCAGTGTTTAATATCATTTGTTTGATATCCTTGTTCTTTTTAAGAATCTCACTTAATTCTAAAAACATATCACTGATTTCCTCTGTGTTGGATATAGGATATCCGCCATCAATTATACACGAAGTGTTTGCATTGGCTTCTGTAATATATTCTACAAGGTTCTTCATGTTAGATAATTTTCAATTTATCCATCTCCTGTGTAAGGATATGTGTTTGATATGGTGATACAATATATCCAAACCACGACATCATTTCACGGTTAAGTAATACATTACTGGATTTACCATCACGGTTCTCAACCAATGCCATCGGAACGTCCTTCAATGTACGCATACCGAGTTTGATGAATGGAATATGAATGATTGGACGGTTATGTTTTTGGGAACCGGTGACTGCCTTGCTATGACCATATACTTTTTCAGTATATGTCTTACCATTAAAGTTAAAGGTAACCCGTTCACCTTCCTCATTGATATTACCAACCTCCATATGGGATGCAATAGCACCATTACCGGTATCGAGTTTAGCAAGTAGATTCATTGGTTTATCACCCATCGATATCTCAACAGTCTCGAGGAAACCAGCAGTTTTGTCCTGTAGATAGAACTCTTTTGGTTCGGTGAGCTCATTGAGAAGAATGTTGACAAAGTTATGTTTGATAACATCGGAAATACCGTCTGTGCCAGGACTTGCGTTCAACTCGAGCACCACATTATCACCGACCTCCGGGTTGGATCCCTTAACAAGAGGCATAATATCGACGGCACACCAGGGTAGATGGGAGATTTTAGCAGCCTTCAATGCAATCTGTTCCTGTTCGGGAGTAAGTTTCACCGGTTCGGCTTCTGCTCCAAGGGATACATTCGAACGAAAATCACCACCAAGTTTCACACGCTTCATAGCAGCAAGGATCACCTGATGAGTACGAAGTGTAAGTACGTGTACACGAATATCACCACCATCAGCCTCTTCCTTCTTCTGAATAATCAACTGACGTTCAGAATCAATGGCGAAGATGGCCTGCAGAATGGCAATAAGTTTCTTACCGTCGCAGGTGAATACACCGGTACCGCCGTGGCCATCGAGGATCTTAACCACCAACGAGAAATCCTCGTTCTTATCCGGATCCTTGTCCCACTTTGGATATACCTGCTTCATATTCTCCATAAACAACTTCTCGTCATAGAGGATATCTTTGGTCATCAAACAGAAATTAGGTTGTGGGATCTCAGCCTTCTGGAGAAGTACAGCAGTGTCATATTTATTGGATGCAAGTTCGCTGTAACGCACCGGATTCAATACAAGGAAACCACTATCTTGAAGCATACCCACCACGTGTTCGCAGTTATCCTCACCCTGGACACCCAGACGGGAGAAGACCAACGTATTGGTGTTATCGAATCCTTTTGTAAAGTCAAGAGTTTCCTCACCATCGGTGATGGAAAGAATATTATCATCATCTGTCTCAAAGGTCATATCCTCTGCGATGAATACATGAATCTCCGGTTTAGGTTTGGATTTGATTGACTTAACAGCATCATAGATGTTCTTAAGGGTCTTGTTATTCTTGGGGTCATCATCATTTGTGAAGATAATGATATGCTCAAAAATATTGGTAATTTCCTTATCGAGGTCAGCATATACCACCTCGAATTTGTCATCCGGATTGGTAGGATTCTTGTCGGGCTCTTTTTCGTCAGGATTCTCCTGGGTTTCATCCTCTTTCTTGGGAGGATTTTTCTTACCATTTACGGATTCGACCAAACGGTGGGCCTCATCCTCATCCTGAATTTGATTATAAAATAATTCGTTAATGTTCATATGCAATTGATTAATATTATTAGATATTACTTGGATTTTGGGAGATATTTTGCGTTACTATAATCATCCAACCAACGTCCATCAGTATCGTAAATCTTATTCAATACGAAATCACTACATTTATCAAGGAACTTTTCAGCCCTCTCTTCTGTGTAACCCCTATCAAGTAGGATATTTACACAGTGATTGAATAGACTGGAATGTTTGGCTTCATTTACCGATTCCTCTTCCGATTGATTCTTCGACTCGTTGAATTTTGGAAGGTATTTGTCGTTTTGTGGATTATCCAGCCAACGGCCATTAGTGGCATAAATACTTTTCAATACGTAATCACTACATTTATCGAGGAACTTTTCTGCACTTTCCATTGACCAACCGGGACGATCAAGCAAAATATTTACACAGTGATTAAATAGACTGGAATGTTTTGCTTCATTTATATACTCAAAAAGTGGTTTCATAGATTGAAATAATTTTTTACTTATTCTGTAGTTAAATAATAAATAATTTTGGAACCAACCAGAAATCCATAAAAATATTTCAGGGTCACTTAAAAGTATGTCGTTACTATTTATATTATAGTGTTAAAGATAAATGCTTGCAAGCGTCTTTACAAAACCTAAACAAAAAAAACTTTACACGAAAATGGCTAAAACAGCTGAAAACAACAACCAGGGATTTATCGATGACCTTATGGGTTTCGATCCCAGTCAGGTGGCCGCTTTTAACGAGCCCGAACAGAAATCAAACCAGAACCAGAACCTCTACAAGACCAATCCTTTGAAGGTAGACCCCAAGGTGGCTCCCGATGGTCATTATCATGCCAAGGTGCGTATCATTTACAATCCTTACGATATGAAGATGTCCATCATCAACAATGCCCACTATGCTATGACCGACGCTAACGGTTTCTTTATGGTCGACTCCAAGTTGGCCTTCGGTGACCGTAACTGCTTCATGTTCAAGGCCTGGAAGAAACTCCACTTCAGTGAGGATACCGAGAAGTTCACCGTTGATGGTAAACAGTACACCAAGAAAGAATGGGGTGACCATATGTTTGACAAGAGCGAGGAGCGCTTCTGTCTCGTACAGGTCATTGAGGATGCCAACCAGCCCGATAAGGTTGGTAAGTTCCTTGGCTGGCGCTTGCCCAAGGCTATCTACGATACCCTTCAGGCAAAGATGAGCCCAACCGATAAGTCCAAGGCCCCGCAGGATCTTATGAACTATCTCTTCGGCCCGGTGCTGGAGCTTGATGTCACTCCTGGTCCTGATGATCCACAACACCCCGAGCGCAAACAGCGCGAGATCAAGTACACCCTCTGTTCATTCGAGGCCGATCCGACTCCTATCCTCTCTGTCACCGGTGAAGAGCTGTTCAGTGACGACGAACGCGATATGATTTCGGATTATGCAGCCGCCAAGAAGGTATTGACCGATACCAAGGCAACTGCCAAGAAGAAAGACGAGGCTATGGCCAAGTGCAAAGACCTGGTTGAGCCCCTCAAGAAACTCATGCAGAAGGCCATCGATTACGTCAAGGAGAATGCCATCAATATTGTGGAGGAATTCGGTTACCACGAACCATCGGATGAACTGAAGAAGCGTGCCGAGAAGTGGATCGATATCGTAGTCGAGAAACTCCAGAATCCTCAGACTTATGTTGACGCCGAAGAGGCAAGCAACGATAGTAAGGATAATGAAAAGATGACCCCGAAAGAGGCACCGGCTCAAATGCCGGGAAACCCCAATGACGATCTTCCCTTCTAATTCACGTTGAGAAACGCTAAAAATGAATCAGGAGCCCTAACCGGTTCCTGATTTTTTTTGGGGTTCTGTTAAGATACCCACCGGTTCCTTTATATATAAATAGATCCAGGAATGAAATTCCTGTATAATTGAACATAAAAAATAAGGAATTATGACACAGGAAGAGAAAAACATATTACTTCAAGACCTCTGTGAAAGATCACTGCATGGTGTGATGTGCATAAGTTCACCATCATATTTACAGATATTTTTGATATTATCCTTTATCTGCTGATAGAGTTTATCCATATCGGCTTTGTTGACGATTGTTTGTGCAACTGGGTCGAGTTTGTAGCTCATAGAACCAGCGGCACCACGACCGGCTTCCATAATAAATTCTGTTAAACTTTTCATATTCAATCGTATTTTTAATCCTCTTTCGAAAAACGATTTCGGATGGAATCATAGAATCCCCAATTCATATCACGGGTTTGTGCAGACATTTGCTTGGCAAGATCCATATATAATGGGTCATTCTGCGGGATACCGGTAGGTACCTCTATGGAAATCGGACGGGTTGCTGTCCAGGTGAGTTCCTTCTCGGACTTATATACAGGCGTTTCAATATTAATGGTAAGGGTTGCTGTTCCTTCCGGTTTCTTCTCATCGAAGTACTTTTCCGGATCGTTAATATGCACCTTGAATGTGAAACGAGCCAAAAGCCCGGCGAACCACTTATCAGCAACTGTTACCACAGCCTTGTAGTTACGTGAATCCTGGGTATATTCGATATCCTTGATCTTGGCAAGTGTGAATGAACCATCCTTTGCAGAGATATAGTTACCGAAGTACATTTCAATGAAATCACTAACTCTACGACGACGTTCAACCTTGGTCATATCCGAACCAACAAGTGCCTTGATAAGAGGACGAATGTAATGGTTACCAGTCAACTCCTCGTGATAGTAGTCTGGCTTGGCAACCTTCATTCTCCAGTTGGTCAATGCGTTTGTGGAGATTGGTTTGAGAGCTTCTGTTATGTAACTAAAAAGATTTTTCATATGAGCTTACAAGATTATAGTTTAATAATAATTTTTTTTGATACACATCAAAAATCAATAGGGAATTTTAGTATTTTATCTTGTAGCGGTCGTCCTTACTGACCTAAATAAACGAAGGAAATGAGATATGAATGAGTTAGAGAAATCACTACAACAATACAAGATACTGCACACTCCTACACAATTCTCCATATATCAATTTTGGGCCAACCAAACATTCTCCCACGATAATTTGTTTGATTGCACACCGGAGGAGCAGGAGCAGTTCCAGGAACGTATTGAAGAATCCACACTTACATTTTGTGAAAATATTAAGGCTAAAGAAGGTAAAATCGGAACCTTGAAAACCCTTGTGGATATGCTTCGGGATCCCCGTCGTAAGGATGTCCCGAAGATAGAACGTAACGTATTGTATACCAGTACTGATGGACAACGACCTATTGGCACCAAAGCATTTGACCAGTGGGGTGGTCTTCAGATTATTGATATGGATATCAAAAACAGGAATCTCGCAGAGAAACTGAAGACTGGTATATTCCAACGTTTGGTCAAATATAACTGGTTCCTGGGTGTGGCATTTTCATCATCCGGTAAGGGATTGCATGTATATACCAAGATACGTGTACCGGAAGAGGAGATCCCCGATTCGCAGAAGAAAAAACTATTATACCTTACCAACTTTCGTCATAAGTATTCATTCGTGTACCTTGCGTGTACAAAGATCATTCCTACATTGACTAACGATGATGGTAGTGAGGTTACAAAAGACCAGTTGATGAAATGGATGGACTTTGCTATGTTCAAACCACAGCAGGGAGCATTCGTTGGATACGATCCGGAGCCATTGATCAATACCCACTTCTTTGAGGATTTCATTTATGTGAACTTCGATAACGTGGAGGATATGGGCCATCCTGATGTGGACTGGGTTACCTATCCGGATCTCCGAGAAGCATTCAAACGATGGGAATGGTTCGAAGAGGATGACCAACCGGCAACCATTGAAGTAAAAGATGCACCACTATTAAATGTGGATACCCATAACAAGGTTCACTATAAGCACTTTGAGCGTTGGCGTTTGGCAAATACTCTGGTATCATTATATGGATTGGAACAGGGATTCAAGTACATGCGTATGATATGTTCCGGTGAGATTGCCACCAAGGAGATCCAGGCTGACTGCGTTACAGCAAGTCGCCACCAGAAACCAATTGATCCGTGGGCTGTGAATACATTGAATAAAACACACGGATTTAATATTAAGGTAAATATTGACCAGGAAGAGAAGGATTTGTCCGTGTTGGATAACCGCATTGAATCCATCGTTAATCCAACTCTTATTAAGGAATCTCCACATACTATCACATACCATATTAAGAAGGATGAATACCTCGGAACCATTAAGCACGAGATCCTCCGGAATATTGGTATGATCACATTGATCGATGCAGGTGCTGGTGTAGGTAAAACGGAGATGGTAAAATCGCTTGTGAATGTGGATGGTAAGCGAGTCCTGATGGTAATGCCGTTTACATCCACTATTAAGTCGAAAGTTGAGGGTGATGATATGTGGGAGTATTCGTATGGCCCGAAGAAGATATCACTGGATTCAAAACCAGGTATTGCGTTGACCATTGACAAGTTCTCGAGACTGAATATGATGGACCTTAAAGAGAGTGGGTTTGATTATATATTCATTGACGAGTCACACTTAATGTTCCAGTCCGAGTATAGACCGGTGATGCCCAAAGTGATTGAGATGATCAGAAACACTGAAGTACCTATAATATTAATGTCCGGTACGCCGGTGGGTGAAACCGTATTCTTTGACGACATAGTTCATATTAAGGTGATCAAGGAGGATGTCCGCCAAAAGGAGTTCAATGTATTCCTTACGGATAGGCCAATTGATAACCTGTGTTGGATGTGTGAAAAGATGGCCCAGGATGTTGCAGAAGGTAGACGTGTATTGTTTCCCACCAACAAGGGAAGTATATTTAAAGCACAGATAGAGGCACTGGTTGGATATTTCCTCAAGAACAAATTTCACATAGATGAACCACCGATTGTTAACTACTATAAGAAGTCGAATGTAGGTGAGGAATTTATGGATGATGTGAATATTAGAAAGACTGTTGCCAAGACCAATATATTGCTATGTTCGACATACCTGAGTGTGGGTGTGGATATCCTCGACCAATTCGAGTTTAACATCTACTTCAACAATCTTTGGATGCCCCAGGAAATTGAACAGTTTGCAAACCGTTTACGTAGCCACGATTTATTCATCTATTTGTTCATTAATCGTAGGAATGCTGTGGGCGATAGTTTGGATATTATAAACTTCCGTCCGTGTAGCTTTAAATTGGACGATGAGGAAATCAAGAATGTACAGTCTATCATTCGTTCCTGTAATGCTATGATTGAACGTAACCCGGTGGAGTATAGATATAATAGTTTGGTCGCTAGTATCATTCGGGATAACAAGTTCGTTGAGTATAACGAGATCGAGAATAAATATTACCTGAATGAGATTGCATACAAGACCATTATGTTTGAACGTAAGTATCGTGAATACGTCCAGCAATTACCGGTACTTGCCAAGGGTATGATGGGATATGGATATAGATATAACAGCGAGGATAAGGGAGTGTATAAAGGGGTGTTAAGTGAGGACTTTGTTATGACAGATGATATTAATAACCTCCTTGCATCCGTGAAGAATAGTGAGCAGGCAAGATCCACCCGGATGGTGGATGAGTTGATGGATCAAATCACTGAAGATCGACTTCATATATACCAGGATGTGATGAAGGGATTATACGATATTAAAAAGGGTGATGAATGGAAAGAGAATGTATTGGATAAAGTGATGATAGTTAAGAATATGGAAGTATTTGATAAAGTGGTTCCTATATTCACATCAATGTCCAGATATTTCGATATTGACGATATTAAATCCATATTCACCTACTGTCAAAATAGCAATGGTACCTATTCGTTCGCTGCTATCCATCGAGTGAAACTGTTTATGAATATGTATTTCAATGCCAAGTTGAACCGCTTGGATAAACCCATCAAACAATTTATGGATGATACATACCAGTTTGTGGATATGCACCAGCAATTGAATGGTGGTGATTGTCCTATAAATGAGTTCCATCAATTCATTCATGATAAGGTCCTTGAGTATGCCAGACAGGATTCCACTGACGAGATCATTATTGAATATTCCACACTTACGATGGAGTCATACACAAAGACATTAACCGAGATATTTAAATGCCTTGTACAGGTAAGTCGCCCACGTGGTCCAAAGAGTGCTAGGGTAGTTCACCTCGAACCATACGAGATGATGTGGAAGGATAAGCACGAAAAGTATACCACCTTCGGTGAGCAAGTGCAGTACCTTTCCGAGTTCCTCGATCGTATGGAAGTTAAGGAGACCAGATTGTCTGCAGATGATGTAGTACCTGTGGATGAAATCGCTATGAAAAACTCGCAGGTTTCCTGATTATTATATACATAAATAAACAGCAAAAAATGAAACACTTGATTGAATATATTAACGAAAATGAGGACTATCTAAAAAAAAATAGATGCTTTTCGTAAAGCTGTGTTGAAAAAATTTGGTAATCGAATAGAGATACAGAATCATGGTGGTAGATTCGATAAATACTGGGATATATTAATTCATCAGGTTAATTCCGTGGAAGATCTCGAGGTATTGAACGATATGATTAAAACATATATATTACCAAATTTCGACTCGAAAGAACACCTTGATGGAACACCGAAACAGTTGTACGACCGTATATCGAATGAAGGTGATACATATTTATATTGGAGATTTAGTGCTCTATTGGTTAAACAAGTTATTAAATCATCTCGATAAAAGCCTAAAAACTATACACTAAAGGGTTATTTTCGAAGGGAAATAATCCTTTTTTAATGGGCTACGTTTACCTCATATGTGATCCCTCCAACGATCGATTTAAGATTGGTGTTACCAGAGATCTCAAAAGTAACCGTATAAAGAAGTTGCAAACGGGTAACTCAACCGAACTGTTTATTCGGGATATATATGAGACGGAGTGGCCATTCAGACTGGAAGGTATGCTACATAGGCATTTCAAAAGCAAACATATTCTCAATGAGTGGTTTGAATTGGATGTAAATGACGTGGTACACTTTAAGGAGACCTGTAAACGTCTCGAAAAAACCATAAAATCGCTTATAGATAATCCATTCTTTTCTAAAGACTTAAAATAATAGGTCAAAAAATATAGAAGAAAAGTTCGGTATTTGTGAAATATAGAAGAAAAGTTCTATATATTGGTGTGTAGTTTCATAGGGAAGTACCCCTTATAAAGAAACTTGACTTTGCATGAATTGGACCGGAAGTATGGATACAGAAGAGAATGTGAGTATCCAGGGATCTGAAAAAACAAACACCCAACGATATTTTGATGATGTTGGACGGGTATATGACAAAAACAACAACGATTATAATATAGAATTTACCCCGGAGAACAGGGATAAATTGATTGAGATGAATCTCAAATGTGTTATTAAGATAGCCAAGCGGTATATTGGTAATGGACTTTCATTGGATGACCTCATCTGTGCCGGTAATGAGGGTCTATGTAAGGCGTTTGAAAAATATAAACCGGATAACACAAAATTCCGTGATGATTTATTGAAGGAGATCGATGAGATGGAAGGATCTGTTCCTATATTATGGATTCAGGATCGTATCCAACCGGCGTGTGAATATGGTGCGCCACTTACAAAATATAATAAGGCATTCACCGGACCCAAAGCCAAGGAACACTATGATAAGGAATGGATGAAGAAGTGGATATCCAAGAATATTAAAACCGCTTCGTTTAACTCAGTGGCAATGATGTGGGTAAACGCGTATATCCGTCAGGAGTTAACCAATAATTCCAGATTGATTCGTAAACCGGTATCCCATATTAAAAAAGAAAAAACCGGTGAGAGTCCAAAAGAAAGACTCGTGGATATTACCCAACCAATCTCTGAAGATGGTAATACAACAATAGCAGATACTTTATATATACCCGATGATACCCAAACCGAGTTGGAAATCGAAGATCGTGCCGATTATTTACATGATTTGATTTCCAAGTTATTTGTTGGTGTTAAGTTGCGTGATCGTCGTATTATGATGAAGCGCTTTGGTATTGGTTATATTCGTCCATTGCAACCCAAGGAGATCTCCGAGATGGAGCATGTATCAGTTGCCCGTGTAAGCCAAATCATTAATATCACTATGGATAAGATGCGGGAAAATGCTGAACAGATGGGTATTAAGAAGGAGGAATTATATAAATTATTTGAACCATCCGAGTATTAAACCAAGGGTTTGATTCAATATATTTTATAAAGAATATTACAAAATGGAAATATCACACGAAGTACCATTATGTATGTTGGAGATGAGTCGTTGGTTTAACGATTATGACTATGCGTTAGTCCATCTCTTTGATTCGTATCCTGATTACTTTGATTTTTACAAGAAGTCCATCGAGATGGGCCGTACAGTGATCCTGGATAATTCATTGTATGAATTGGGAGCTGCTTTCGATATGGCTGAGTATGCCGAATGGATTAAGAGATTGAATCCAACATATTATATCTTACCGGATACATTCTGGAACACAGATGCCACAATGAATCAGGCAATGGAGTGGATGTATAAGTATGGTAATAATATCTCTTGTAAACGTATGGGTGTAGCTCAAGGAAATTCACTTGGTGAAATAATCCGTTGCTATAAGTTTATGAGTACCTTCTGTGATCGTATTGCATTCACATTTAAGTTCGCTCCGGGTGTGATCAATGATCCGGCATTCGAAGAGTTCATACACAATATGTTTACACAATCCGAAGTAAATACTTGGAATGATGCTGATAAACAGGCTGTTTGTAGATATTGGTTATTGTTGACCCTTAAAAATTATGGTGTTATAGATGAAGCCATAGAACATCATTTGCTGGGTCTTCAAAATACAAGAGGATTGGTTTCCATATCGCAGGATTTCCCTTGGGTCACATCCATAGATACAAGTAATCCTATTATTACCGGTTTCTTGGGTACGAGATATAAGTCATTCGGTAATGCAGGAGAAACAAAACCTGAAACAAAACTCGAATCTATACTTGAAGAATCTTTGGATGACCACGATATAAGCAATATCAAACATAATGTGAGAATATTCAGAAATATTGTCGATCCAATTAAAGCAGATGATCCACGATAGAAAATAAATAATAATATGTTAGAAGCACTTGCAGGAATTTATAGTATGATTGATGATATGCTACCGATTGATAGTAAAATAGATAGAATCATATTGATTGGTGCACACGGTACCGGTAAAACAACTCTCGCAAATAAACTTAATGAGTTGCTGGGTATCACCGTGGTTGAAAGTGTATCAAGAGAGTTCCATAAGGATATGAAATATCTCGATGATGCCGGTATTTTGGATGGAAGGGTTTCGAAAGTAGCCAAGACATCAGCATTACAAAACGTTATGTGTTCTATGTCGAGATGGGATTATATGAGATGGATTAATGTGGATGAAGCTATTATTATGACTCGTTGTCCATTGGATACCATTGCATATGCCGGGGCCGATGCGAATGTCAGTGATGATATATATATTCAGAACTTGAATATCCTAAAAGAAAATCAGGAATTTATGAATTCCCTGAAATCAAGTCTCTTTGTATATCTCCCAATCGAGTTTGATATTGAGGATGATGGAACCCGTCCAATGGATAAGATGTTCCAAAAGAAGGTCGATGCATGTATGCGTAATCTTATGTATGAATTTCAGATCACTCCATTGGTGGTCACCGGTACAGTTAAGGAACGAGTAGAACAAATCATTGTTAAGATGGTTAGTAAGGTTTTTGCACCAACGATTATGAAAGGATATAAAGATTAACGAGTCTAAATAAATCTATAAAATGGCACCCATTGGGTGCCATTTTTTGTTAAGATATACGTGTGATTCTTTATATATCTGTAGGAGTATTATTATTTAAGTACTAAATCAAAATATCATATATATGAAAGGTCTGCATGAATATATTGCCAAGACTCCATGTCCAATAAATGAAAAACAAGCTATAACAAACGACAAACTCGCTAAAATAGCTTCACTTAAATCTCACACCGAGATATGGAATTCATTGGTAAAATGGTACGATAAAGCAATTAAACGTGCCAATATGCACGAAATAGCCGACCTGTTAAGAACTGCCGCAGACGAAATTGATAATGCCAGTTTTGATGAAATGAAGTAATATGAAACCAGTAAATATAGTACTCGGGCGTTTTCAACCATACACCAAGGGTCATCAGGCCTGCGTGGACGCCGCCTTC
>Ga0256407_10003165_pt1 | contig 29879 bp, 24 predicted proteins | sample RumenRJG_04DNA_FD_193489 | JGI IMG/M metagenome (GOLD analysis project Ga0256407, IMG submission 193489) | Bovine rumen microbial communities from Lethbridge, Alberta, Canada - RJG_04 | ecosystem: Host-associated > Mammals > Digestive system > Stomach > Rumen | place: Canada: Alberta...
TGCCGAAGTATCTGACGTATTCGCTTCCGCATTCAGGACACTTATCAGGAGCCGCTTCCTCGTGTCCGCAGTAGTGGCAGACCAGCTTGCCGCTGCTGCCTTTGCCTGAGGCGCGTCCCTTGTGATAGGTCAGCGACAGTCCGCACGTCGGGCACTTGGCCACGTATCCGCATTCCCTGCACGAGACAAATGTCGAGTACCCTCTCCTGTTGAGAAAGAGCATTATCTGTTTGCCCGCGTCCAGCTGCCGCTTCATCTCATCCGCCAGCCTGCGGCTTATGACGGATCTGTTGCCTTCCTTCATCTCGCCGCGCATGTCGACGATCTCAGTCTTAGGAAGGCTTACCTCGTTGTATCTCTTAGTCAGCTCGATGAGCCTGTAAATCCCTTCTTTTGCGCGGCTGTACGTAACCACCGACGGCGTGGCGCTGCCAAGTATCAGGACGCCGTTTGAGTCCTTGTCCTGGAGTCTCTTGATAGCCACTTCCACAGTGTCGTACTTCGGCGTGAAGTCGGATTTGTACGTCGATTCGTGCTCCTCATCGACCACCATGAGTCCCAGGTTTCCCACAGGCGCAAAGGCAGCCGACCTGGCTCCTATCACTATCCTTGTATCCCCTTCGCGAATCTTCTTCCACTGGTCGTAGCGCTCGCCCGCGGAAAGCTTCGAGTGGAGAACCGCCACGGAATCCTCGCCGAAGTTGCCAAGAAATCTCTCGATGATCTGGCCTGTCAGGGAAATCTCCGGAACCAGGATTATGACTCCTCTCCCTTCATCCAGCGCCTTCCTGGCCGCTCTTATGTATATCTCAGTCTTGCCGCTTCCCGTCACTCCGTGAATCAGAAAGCGCTCATTCTTTCTGCCTTCAATGGCTTCGTCTATCTGTCTGACGGCTTCTTCCTGCTCATCTGTCAGCGCCTCGACAGGCTCCGCGTATCCGCGCTCGCCAGCCAGGGAATTCTGCTTCTCCCGGCGCACCGCCGCGCTGCCCGCAGGTGTGAAGCATCTGATGGCGTCGATGTATCTGCAAAGATATCTGCCCCTCATCCAGAGGGCGCTCCTCACCATCTCCTCCGTCAGCGAAACCTCGCTGTCGACGCTTTCGACTGAGCGGAGTTTGCCCAGCACCTTCTCGTCTATATCCGAAGCGTCGTCCTTCACCGCGACCACATATCCCTCCCGCGGGGTTTTGCTTCTCGCAAAAGGCACGTATACTTTGCTTCCGACCTTCACCGAATCGTCTTCGCACTTGTAGGTGAAAAAACTGTCAGTGCTGTTGCTTTTGTTGTCGATAACTACATCTACGTATTTCATCACATGAGCGTCCTGCTTCCGGACTGCCGGCTACAGCAGGAAGATGTCGTTCTCCTCGCACTCCCTGACCATGTCAGCCGGCCAGATCGCCGCCTGAACCTCTCCGATGTGAGCCTTTCTCAGGAAGTACATGCAAAGTCTGGACTGGCCGATTCCTCCGCCTATTGAGTAAGGCAGCTCGCAGTTCAGGATCTTCTTGTGGAAGTCCAGCTCAGCTCTCTCGGTCGCGCCGGCTATCTCCAGCTGGCGGGCCATCGCCTCTTCATCAACTCTTATGCCCATGGACGAAATCTCAAAGGAGCACTGGAGAATGTCGTTCCACAGGAGTATGTCGCCGTTGAGTTCCCAGTCGTCGTAGTCCGGAGCTCTGCCGTCGTGAGGCTTGCCTGACTTTAACGCGCCGCCTATTTTTTCAACGAAGACCGCTCTCTTCTCTTTGCAGATGGCGTCTTCTCTTGCCTTTGCATCGAGATCCGGATACATGTCCTCGAGCTCCTGGGATGTAATGAAGAAAATCTCGTTAGGCAGATCTGTCTTCAGCTCGTTGTAGTGTCTGTTTACGAAGTCGTTCAGGTTCTTGAGAGCGTTGTAAAGCTTGACTACTACTTCGTGGAGATACTCAGTAGTTCTGTCTTCCTTGTTGATTGCCTTCTCCCAGTCCCACTGGTCGACGTATATGGAGTGGAGGTTGTCCAGCTCCTCGTCTCTTCTTATTGCGTTCATGTCTGTGTAAAGCCCTGTGCCCGGCTTGAAGTTGTATCTGCCGAGGGCCATTCTCTTCCACTTCGCCAGCGACTGGACGATTTCCACTTCCTTCTCGCCCATGTCCTTTACCGTAAAGCTGACTGTTCTCTCAACGCCGTTAAGGTTGTCGTTGAGGCCTGTCTCCGGCGCGACGAAAAGAGGCGCCGAAACTCTCCTGAGCTTCAGTCCGTAAGCCAGCTCCTGCTGGAAGAAGTCCTTAATCTTCTTGATCGCCCTCTGGCTTTCCATGTAGTCGATCTCGGGTGTGTACCCCTTAGGGATAATAAGTTTTGACATGTTGTCCTCCTGTATATGTTAATGATTTTTTTAACAGTTTTGTGTTACCGCTCGCTGAACTTGCATCCGCAGTAGTTCTGTCTGTACAGTCCGTACTTCCTCGACAGCTCGATGGATCTCTTGAAGCCGTCCTGCTTCTTGAAATCTCTGTCCAGGAAACCTATTCTGTAGCGGCCCGCAATGTCCTTCCCTATCGCGGAAATGATCTCGTAATTCTTGTGCGGGCTGACCGTGAGCGTCGTTCCGAACAGGTCGAAGCCCTGGAATGCGGCGGTGGCCGCCGTCTTGTCCAGCCTTTGCCTGAAGCAGATGCCGCACCTTGCCGCTCCTTCCGGATCCTCCTCGTGACCTTTCACCAGATCAAAGTAGGCGCCCGGTTCGTACGGTCCCTCTATGAAATTGATGTCCGGCAGATCAATTCTCTCGGCGTTGAATTTCTCGATAAACTGAATCTGCGCGGCTCTCCTCTTCTTGTACTCTTCTTCGTCAGTGATACACGGGTTGTAGTAAAAAACGGTGATGTTGAACTCACCCGCCAGCCTCTCTATGACGCTGCTGCTGCAAGGCCCGCAGCAGCTGTGAAGGAGCAGACTCATCCTGTCCGTCTTCTTCTCCAGAGCGTCGCCCGGCATCAGGCTTCCGTCTTTGTTTGTGAGCATGAACGCCTCTATAGGAGACGTGTTCTTATCCGTTTTCATCTCGTGTTCAAACCCGTTCTAATTCCCGGCGCCTGCGATATCACGCAATCCACCTATTATAACGATTCATTATACCACAATCATGTGCTAAAATGTGATAAAGTTAGCATCGCAAAAGCTATATTATTGGAGTTCAGGCAGTGACAGAAAAGCCGATTATTTTTGACACATCCGACGGCCAGCAGCTGCGGATTAACATGATCAGCCCATGGCTGAAGAACCATTATGAAGAGCTGGGCTTAAGCGCCCCCGCCAAGATCGTCAAGCTTTCACTTGACGGCGGTTTTACATGCCCGAACAGAGACGGAAGCAAAGGCAGGGGCGGGTGTCTGTTCTGCTCCGAGAGCGGATCCGGCGACATGGCCTCATCGGTTGCCGGCACACCGGGCAGCGCCATGAAGAGGCAAATCAGACTGCTGTCCGAAAAGTGGCCTTCAGACAAATATGATCTAAAATACATCGCCTACTTCCAGAGCCACACAAACACCTACGCGCCTGCAGACGAGCTGCGCGCAAAATTTGAGGCAGCGCTCGAAACGCCGGGCGTAGTGGGTCTTGCCATAGCGACACGGCCCGACTGCCTGCCCGATGATGTTCTCGACCTGCTGTCGGAACTGAATAAAAAGACTTTCATGTGGGTAGAACTCGGACTTCAGACTATCCATGACGAAACGGCACGCGCCATGAACCTCTGCCACAATCTGGCTGACTACGATGACGCAGTGAGCAAACTCACAGCCCGCGGAATCCGTGTCGTGACACACCTGATACTTGGCCTGCCCGATGAAACGCGCGAGATGATGCTGGACTCCGTCCGATACGCTTGCCGGCCGATTGAAACCAGCGGCTGCCAGGACGGCACATCGACCGGACGCATCTTCGGTCTGAAGCTGCACATGCTCAATGTCGTACGCGGCAGCGGCATGGCGGAAGCAATGCCGGACTACATTCCTTTTGAGTCAATGGAGGATTACATCGATCTGCTCATCTCAGCTTTGGAAATCGTTCCGCCTGAAATCACACTTCACCGCATTTCAGGCGACGCGCCGCGCTCGACTCTCATCGCGCCTTCCTGGAGCTACAAAAAACGTACAATTCTTAACAACATCCACCGCGAAATGCGCATCCTCAACACCTGGCAGGGACGCCGGGTGTAATTATTGCCTTCGCTCTATCCATTTCTCACGCTCTGATAAAGATTCCCATCTGTCTTCGGCTGGATAATCCCCGTAAAATGGAAATAATTGCTATATATAAACCGATGATATTCTATTACTCGTCAATACAATATCGTAAAAACGTGAAAAACATAGCAACAGTCAGCATTTTTTACACCGCAGCTGGCAAAAGCAACAGTAAAACAGTATTTTTTCAAAAAATGAAAGAGGCTCTGATCATTCAGAGTCTTTCAAGGTTAAAAGAAAGGTTGTTTAAAATAAATGGTGCCCAGACTCGGAATCGAACCAAGGACACGAGGATTTTCAGTCCTCTGCTCTACCAACTGAGCTATCTGGGCACACTATCGCAGGCTTTGTTGCCTTTGCGAACCTGTATTAAGTTGATTATTTGGTGGGCCATCGGGGACTTGAACCCAGGACCTGCCGGTTATGAGCCGGATGCTCTGACCAACTGAGCTAATGGCCCACATTTTAATCAAGTTGGTCGGGGTGGCAGGATTTGAACCCGCGGCCCACTGGTCCCAAACCAGTTGCGCTACCAAACTGCGCTACACCCCGATATTAAATTAATTGGCAGGGGCAGTAGGAATCGAACCCACGGCACGCGGTTTTGGAGACCGCTGCTCTACCAGCTGAGCTATACCCCTATAATGGCGGAGAAGATGGGATTCGAACCCATGCGGCCCTTGCGAACCCTAACGATTTAGCAAACCGTCCTCTTTAGCCTCTTGAGTACTTCTCCGAGAATAACTGTGTTATGGCGGAGAGGGTGGGATTCGAACCCACGGAAGTTTTACCTTCACTGGTTTTCAAGACCAGCACCATAAACCGCTCGGACACCTCTCCTCATGATGCCTTTATAATGCGGGTCCTTCGTACGATACCCCAACCTGAAAAATAATTGGTGACCCATCGGAGGCTCGAACTCCGGACACCTTGATTAAAAGTCAAGTGCTCTACCGCCTGAGCTAATGGGTCATATTGGCTGGGGTAGCAGGACTCGAACCTACGCATGACGGAGTCAAAGTCCGTTGCCTTACCGCTTGGCTATACCCCATCGTTTTATATTCCGACTGCATTTCTGCAATCTTATATTGTCAAAAAAAATTGGCGAGCCCACAGGGATTCGAACCCCGGACACACGGCTTAGAAGGCCGTTGCTCTATCCAGCTGAGCTATGAGCCCGCATCTTTTGGAGCGGATGATGAGAATCGAACTCACGCCATCAGCTTGGAAGGCTGAGGTTCTACCATTGAACTACATCCGCGTATTCCGATCCCGGAGCAGGAGCTCCGGAACCGTATTTGTCAATTGGAGCGGAAGACGAGATTCGAACTCGCGACCCTCGCCTTGGCAAGGCGATGCTCTACCCCTGAGCCACTTCCGCATATTGAGTTGGTCGAGGGAGATGGATTCGAACCATCGAAAGCTCAGCTAACGGATTTACAGTCCGCCCCCTTTGGCCACTCGGGAATCCCTCGACGCTGCTCGCGCACTGAATATTATAGCACATATCATGCAAATGTCCAATGCATTTTTTGGAGCTGGCGGAGGGAATCGAACCCCCAACCTGCTGATTACAAATCAGCTGCTCTACCGTTGAGCCACGCCAGCAAGACCCTCACATCAGGTTTTTGCTCCTGACGCGCTTATAAACTATACATTAAAAACTCTCGGCTTGTCAAGGGGTTTTTTCGGGCGCTACGGAACAAGTTGTAATACGCGCGCTTCCCGATGTCAGATTGGCCGCCAGACCGCGCAGTTCTTCCTCGTTTTCCGCGAAAGTAACAAGTTCCAAAGTGACCTTTTCGCCGTACTCCACGTTTCCGATCACATATGCAAAGGCAGTCTGATCTTTTAATGATTCAACCGCCATCTTCTGAAACTTTGCCAGATAGGTGTAGTCTGTCTCGCAGGTCATGCGAAGCATGTTCTGGACGCTGCACACGCCGGCCGCTTCAACGGCCAGCTTGGCGCTGCTTGTGTACGCTCTCACAAGTCCGCCCGTTCCCAGCTTGATTCCTCCGAAGTATCTTGTGACTACTATGACAAGATTGGTGATCCCTTCGCTTACAAGCATCTGAACTATCGGCGCGCCGGATGTGCCCTGAGGTTCGCCGTCGTCGCTTGCCCACTGTATCTGACTCTTGTCTCCGATGACCATGGCGGGCACATTGTGAGTCGCGTCCTTGTACTTCGCCTTGATTTCGGCAATAAAAGCGTCGGCCTCATCTCTGTCCGAGACGGGCCTGGCATGGGCTATGAAGCGCGACTTTTCGATTATCTGTTCGGCTGTCGCGTCCTTTTTAATTGTCTTGTACAGTTCCATGTGATTTGCCCTTTGACGCCTGCTGAGTCAGCCGCCGCAAATTATGTATTTATCAGATGCTGAAACTTCTGTATTTATTGTAGTCCGCTTCTCTGAATGTACCTGTGAGAAGCGTTCCGTTCTCCTTGTAGTCCATCGAATCGACCTGGCCGTTTTCGCACAGATACGATACTATGCTGCCCTTGTCGTAGGGAATCAGCAGCGACGCGCCGACCATGTCTGAGAAGATCGCTTTTCTTATAGCGTCCGCGAGAGCATCCATGCTGTCCCCTGTTCGCGCCGAGATGAACACCGCGTCGTCCCCGCCTGTGATCATTGGCTCTTCAGGCGCGATGTCGATCTTGTTGTAGGCCATTATGGTGTATGCTCCACCCGCTCCAAGCTGCCGTATTACATTTCCGGTGACCTCGATCTGAAAATCCTTGTCCTCACGCGAATTGTCCACAACATGAACAAGAACATCCGCGTCCTTAACCTCTTCGAGCGTCGACTTGAAAGCGTCGACAAGGTCATGGGGAAGTCCGCTGACGAAACCGACGGTGTCAATGAGAATGAAGTCCATGCCCTTTCCCAGACTCAGCTTTCTGTGCGCTGTATCGAGAGTCGCGAAGAGCATGTCCTCGGAACCCACCTTCTTGTTCTCCGTCAGACCTGCCGAGGTTTCCTCCTCGAACATATCGAGCAGGCGGTTCATGATGGCAGACTTTCCTGAGTTAGTATAGCCGACAAGAGCCACGACAGGCATGCCGGATTTGGCGCGTCCGGACTTCTGGGTCTGTCTGCTTTTGCCTGCCTTTGCAAGTTCTTCTCTAATGTCATCGATGCGCCTGGCTATGTGCCGCCTGTCGGTCTCGAGTTTCTTTTCGCCGGGGCCTCTGGTGCCTATGCCTCCGCCAAGCCTCGAAAGAGATCTGCCGAAGCCAGTAAGACGCGGCAATCTGTACTTAAGCTGGGCGAGCTCAACCTGGAGCTTGCCTTCCTTTGACACAGCCCTGTCCGCAAAGATATCAAGTATGAGAATAGTTCTGTCTATGACTCTGACTCCGAGGGCTTCCTCCAGATTTCTTATCTGGATTCCCGAAAGCTCCTCGTTGAAGACGACCGTATCCACCTCCATGCTCTCGCAAAGATTCCTCAGTTCTTCAACCTTGCCTTTGCCTATGAGCGTGGCGGAATTAGGTCTTTCCAGAGACTGCTCGAGACGGCCTACGACCTGAATTCCGTCGGCCTCGCAAAGGCCCTCGAGCTCGTCCATCGAACGCTCAATATCTCCTCTCCACTGGACGCCCGCGACGATTCCGCGGTAGCTGTCCTCTCTGAGTATTTCATTGTCGTCTGTGAATCTCAGCATTGCATGCGTTCTTTCGCTTAACGTTATCTGGCCTTTTTAAGTTCCGACTTGAGCATAGGATTCAATATCTTTATTCTTGTTCCCTTCATTCCCAGGGATCTCGTTTCTATGACACTGGCGCTCTCCAGCTTCCGCAGAGCGTTGACGATTACTGATCGTGTAATGCCTGACTTGTCAGCGATTCTGCTGGCGACCAGAATCCCTTCGTCGCCTTCCAGTTCCGCGAAAATATGCTGTACTGCTTCCGTTTCGGAATAGGACAGGGTGCCGATGGCCATCTGCACGTTCTCTTCCTCTCTTGCTTCCGATCTTTCTTTCTCCAGTTTTTCGCGCCGCAGCGTGAGCGCCACAATCGTTGCGCCGAACTCCCCAAGCGCCAGATCCTCATCGGTGAATTCCGGTTCGAGTCTGGTCATGGTCATTGTTCCCCATCTTTTGCCTCCTCCAACTACCGGGATGACAGTGTAGTATTTATTAGGCTTGGTGAATTTGAAGCCGAACTTGTCCTGCACTTCATGATCTTTGAGGTTTGCCATGGTAGCATCAACTTTGTTCAGCTTCTCTGTGCTGGCTTCAGACAAATAATAAAGCCCCGTCTCTTCATTCAATATGAGATTGTTTTCTTCCGGGACATTCTCGGATACTCCGAACAGAGTCCCGTCGTAGTCCAATACATATATGTTTGCTTTCATGAGATCCCCAAGGATCTTGCACAATTCGTCAAACGAAAAAGCCCCTGACGGAGTCTCCTGCAGAAGCCAGTTTATCTTTCTCACTTTATCCAGTATGTCACTCATTCTAGTCCTCCTTGATTGTAAGAATATATTTGCCTAACGTTATTATATATCAAATGTTGTAAATTGTATGTAAAAAACGCTCATTTCGAACAATTCGGCAATTTAGTGCCAAAAAAGCAACAAAAACCCCGCCGGACGCCTTGCGGACACCTGCGGGGCATATCGTCATGCTGTTACAGAATGAATCTGTCCAGATCGTCCGGATGAATCTTCTCCTCAAACTTCTCCTTGACGTACTCGCGGTCGATGGTAATCTTTTCTTCGTCCATCTCGGCGATATTGAAGGAAATGTCCTCCAGCAGTCTCTCGAGAATCGTGTGGAGTCTTCTGGCTCCGATGTTCTCTGTCTGCTCGTTCATCAGGAATGCCATCTCGGCGATTTCATCTATTGATTCCTCAGTGAACTCGATCTCGATTCCTTCGGTCTCGAGAAGCGCCTTGTGCTGCTTGATCAGAGCATTCTCAGGAACAGTCAGTATCTTGACAAATGTGTCTTTGTCCAGATTCTCAAGCTCGACTCTGATAGGGAAACGTCCCTGAAGCTCAGGAATGAGGTCGGTCGGCTTCGCTGTATGGAAAGCTCCTGCTCCGATAAAGAGAATGTGGTCTGTCTTAAGCGGACCGTGCTTAGTGTTGACTACGCTTCCTTCAACTATAGGGAGAATGTCTCTCTGAACTCCTTCTCTGGAAACATCCGCTCCGCTTCTGTAGCCTGAGCCCGATGCGATCTTGTCGATCTCGTCAATGAAGACGATGCCGTTCTGTTCGGCGTTCTCCATTGCCTCTTCCTCTACCTGATCCATGTCGATGAGGTTCTGGGCCTCCTCTTCACGGAGAATCTTCCTGGCTTCCTTGACCTTGACTTTCTTGGTCTTCTTTTTCTTAGGAGCCATGTCTCCGAAGATGTTTCCGATCTGGATCATTCCGCCGTCATTCACGTCCAGGTTGTTCTGCTTAGGAGCTTCTGTAACCTGAATCTCGATGTACTGTTCTTCCAGAAGACCGTCCTTGAGCTGCTGGCGAACCTGCTCTCTGGCAAGCACCGTATCCTCATGAGAGTCCTCTTCTTCAGCTGCTTTCTGCTGCTGCTGTTCGTACTGTTCCTTCTGGCTCACGTATCCGGCGTTACCCAGAATGAAGTCGAACGGGCCTCTGTTCTGCGCGGTGTTGACCTTGCCCTTCTTGCCCGGGATTATCGCCTCGATGATTCTCTCCTCAACGATTTCGTCGGCAATCGAATACTTTTCCTCAAGCATCTTCTGCTTGGTGATTCTGATTGAAGCTTCAGCCAGATCCCTGATGATCGAATCGACGTCGCGGCCGACGTATCCGACCTCAGTGAACTTTGTGGCCTCGACCTTGACGAAAGGCGCGTCCATGAGCTTGGCAAGACGTCTCGCGATCTCAGTCTTTCCGCATCCTGTAGGTCCCATCATCAGGATGTTCTTAGGAGTGATTTCCTCTCTCATCTCATCGGAGAGCAGGCTTCTCCTGTACCTGTTTCTCAGGGCGATAGCTACCGACTTCTTGGCCTCGTCCTGACCGATAATGTATTTGTCCAGTTCACCTACGATTTCCTTAGGTGTCATCTGATAAAGTTTGCTAACCATGTTCCTCTCCCATTATAACTTCTCGATAGAGATGTGGTCATTCGTGTAAACGCAAATGCTCGACGCAATCTCCAGCGATTTTCTCACGATTTCCTCAGCGCTCAGTTCGGTGTTGTTGTAGAGCGCGTGCGCAGCGGCGTAGGCGTAGTTTCCGCCCGATCCGATCGCAACAAAAGGCTGGTCAGGCACGATTACCTCGCCTGTACCGGAAATTACAAGAATGTCATCCTTGTCGGCAACTATCATGAGCGCCTCAAGATTTCTTACCGCCTTGTCGGATCTCCAGAGATTCGCAAGGGCAACAGCTGCTCTCTTAAGATTACCGCCGTGCTCGTCCAGCTTGCTCTCAAACTTCTCGGTAAGCGAGAAAGCATCGGCAACTGAACCTGCAAAACCCGAAAGCACTGTATTCTTGTATATCTTCTTTACCTTCTTGGCGCCGTTCTTCATGATGGCAGTTTCGCCCATTGTAACCTGGCCGTCGCCGCCTATGCAGACATCATTGCCTCTCTTTACTGCGCATATTGTTGTCGCATGAAACTGTCCCATTGTTTCAACCTCCTTGTCCCCATTATATACGCTATTCTTTGTAATTGCATTCCTTATTTGAGCACACCAGGCCGCCGTCCTTGCTCTTCTTTTCCACGAGCATGCTGCCGCACTCAGGGCAGAGTTTTCCTGACGGTTTGTCCCAGTAGACCTGGTTGCATGAAGGATAATTGGAACATCCGTAGAACATCTTTCCGGATTTTCCTCTTCTTATTATTATATCACCGCCGCATGTCGGGCACTTGACATCGATCTTCTTGACGATCGGCTTTGTGAATTTGCATTCCGGATAACCGGTGCATCCGATGAAGGTTCCGAAGCGGCTGTGCTTGATCGCCAGATCCTTGCCGCACTGAGGACACTTCTCCCCGGTAAGCTCGACTTCCTGCTCGATTTTAGGAATCTTTTTGTCGGCGTCATCGAGCTCGTCGCGCAGGATCTTGTAGTAATCCTCAACAATCTGCTTCCACCTGATGCCCTTTGTCTCTATGTCGTCCAGACCGTCTTCCATTCTCGCTGTGAAGCCGACATCAACAATCTCCCTGAAGTATTCCGCCATCATGTCGGTAACTGTGAATCCCAGCTTCGTCGGAACGAGGTTCTTCTTTTCTTTCTTGATGTACTTGCGGTCCATGAGAGTAGCGACGATAGGCGCGTAAGTACTCGGTCTGCCTATATCCTTTTCCTCAAGATCCTTTACAAGGCTCGCCTCGGTAAATCTCGCCGGCGGCTGAGTGAAGTTCTGCTCAGCTCTTGTATCGGTCGGCTGAAGAGTTTCGCCTGCAGCCAGATCCGGCAGCCACTTGTCGTCGCCGTCGCCCTTTGAGCTCTGGCCGACCTTCAGGAAACCATCGAAGACGATCTTCGAGCCTGTCGCTCTGAATCCGTAGTCGCCATTGTTTATAGTCGCGTTCACCGCCTTGATCTTGGCAGCGGACATCTGGCTGGATACAAATCTCTGCCATATGAGTCTGTAAAGGTTGTACTGGTCTTTGCTCAGCTGATCCTTTATGCTGTCTGGAGTCAGCGTAACGTTGGACGGACGGATCGCTTCGTGGGCGTCCTGAACATCCTTCTTTCTGTTCGCAAAGACAGTACCGCCGTAGTAGTTCTCTCCGTAGTTCTCCAGAATAAAGTTTCTGGCTGCCGCGCGCGCTTCATCGGAAACTCTTACGGAGTCGGTTCTTATGTATGAAACGAGGCCGACGGTTCCCATCTTCTTTATCTCGACGCCCTCGTAAAGCTGCTGCGCGACCATCATGGTCTTTCTGGTCGAGAAGTTCAGCTTGTTCGAAGCGTCCTGCTGAAGTCCGCTCGTGGTGTACGGCGGAAGCGGTTTTCTTACTCTGTCTTTTTCCTCTACTCCGCCGACGACGTAGCTGCCCCTTTCGAGATCCGCCAGAACCTTGTCGCTGTCTTCTTTATTCGCGAGAGTCAGCTTGCTGCCTTTGCATGTAGCCAGCTTCGCCGTGAATTTTCTTCCTTTTTTAAAGTCAGTTTCGATCGTCCAGAATTCTTCCGGTACGAAAGCCTGTATCTCCTTCTCCCTGTCGCAGATGATTTTCAGTGCCGCGGACTGTACTCTTCCGGCGCTCAGACCTCTCGTGATCTTTCTCCAGAGCAGCGGGCTGATCAGATATCCTACCAGTCTGTCGAGCACTCTTCTCGCCTGCTGCGCGTCAACCAGACTGAGGTCGATCGGACGCGGATTCTTGACAGCCTCTTTGACTGCCTTTGCGGTGATTTCATTAAATACTATTCTGCACGGCGCGTTCTCGTCGATACCGAGCAGGTACGCCAGATGCCATGAAATCGCTTCTCCCTCACGGTCCGGGTCAGTTGCCAGATATATCTTTGAAGCTTTCTTCGCTTCTTTTTTAAGTTCCTTGATGAGATCGCCTTTGCCGCGGATGTTTATGTACTGAGGGTCAAAGGCAGCAACCTCCGTGCCGGCCGCCTGGCCGTCGTCCTTCTTGAGATCCTCAGGAAGTACGATGCCTAGTTTGCTCTTCGGGAGATCTCTGACGTGACCTACTGACGCCACAACCTTGTAGCGGCTTCCCAGGAACTTGCCTATTGTCTTCGCCTTGGAAGGCGACTCAACTATTACCAGTGTTTTTGCTGATGATGCCATCTATAATCCTTTCTCCGCCTCTGAAATGCTCCAGGCGGAACGAATAATAATCTCTGCCGAATGAAAATCTTTCATTACAGTAACCGATTATATTTCTTATATACGCTATTTGCAAGGAATTATTTTTTTACAAAAAATTTTCCCATGTCCGAACTGATGAAACCTTTCATCTCCATCACCGACAGAATGGGATTGACATAAGCCGGCTTCAGGCCCGCACGCATGCACACCTCGTCGACTGTCATCTCGCCTTCGCTTCCGAGTATTTCAAAGAGCATATACTCTCTTTCACTGAGCCGCTCCCGGGCGTCTTCTTCATCAGCTCCCGAGATGCCGAGATGCTCCAGAATATCTTCCACGCACACGAGAGGAGTCGCGCCTTCTTTGATGAGTTTGTTGTTTCCCAGATTGTACTGGCTGTCTATGTTTCCGGGTACAGCAAAAACATCCCGGCCTTGTTCGGCCGCCAGCTCCGCTGTGATAAGCGAGCCGCTCCTGTTCCTCGCCTGAACGACTACGACCGCCTCGCACAGTCCGCTTATTATCCTGTTTCTCCTTGGAAAATTAAACCTTTCCGGCGTCGTTCCCGGAGGATACTCTGTGACGATGAGTCCACGTCTCTGTATGTCGGCCATGAGCAGTCTGTTCTCCGGCGGATAGCACACGTCAGGTCCGCAGCCGAGAACGGCCGCCGTCTTTCCTCCCGCTTCAAGCGCTCCCTCGTGGGCGCAGGAATCTATTCCTTTGGCCATGCCGCTTACGACCGTAACGCCTGCCGCTGCAAGGCATCGCCCGATTGCCTTTGCAGTATTTCTGCCGTATGCCGTTGTCGTTCTTGAACCTATCACCGCGACGCACCTTCCGCTGAGGATGTCAGTGTCGCCGCAGCAGTATAGCTGTTTCGGCGGACCGGAAATCTGAAGCAGCCGCTCCGGATAATCCGCGTCGCCTTTATTGATAACCTTAATCTCCATCTCCGCATTCCTTTCATATCTCCAGGTCGACCCGATACATCAGCGCTTCGGCCACATGCTCGGTTTCAATCTGCTCGCTCCCCTCGATGTCCGCTATCGTCCGCGCCATACGGAGAATCTTGCTGTAACCTCTCATGCTCAGACCGAGCCTGTCGTATGAGGCCATCATCAGCTCCCGGCCCTCCTTGCCGAGGACGCAGTGCCTGAGTATCCCTTTCTCATCGAGCTGGCCGTTGCACTTGAACGGCTCGCCTCTATACCTCTCTTCCTGAACGGCCCGGGCTCTGCTGACTTTCTCACGCATCTCGGCTGTGCTCTCCCACTTCATCGCTGCCGCGCCGGCGGCCCGGGGTGCATCGGCAGATCCAGACGCGCCGGCGGCTTCTGCCTGCTTCTTCAGGTTGTCCAGATCAACCGGATTCACCTTTATGTGTATATCCACCCGGTCCGCAAAAGGTCCCATGAGTTTCCGCCTGTAGCTCTCGAGCTGACGCGCTGAACAGGTGCAGATTTTCCTGCTGTCCCAGAGGTTCCCGCACCTGCACGGATTTGACGCTATCACCATCATCACCTCAGATGGAAACTCAATCTCTTCCAGATTTCTGTTTATGCGTATCACTCCTTCCTCAAGGGGCTGGCGCATTGCGTCTATGACTTTGGCGTCAAACTCGCCAAGTTCGTCGAGAAACAGCACTCCTCTGTGCGCCAGGGTCAGTTCTCCCGGTCTTGGCCTGTTTCCTCCGCCGATCAGTCCCGTCTGGGTTATGTTGTGGTGCGGACTTCTGAAAGGTCTCTGTTCGGCGACCGGCATCTCCGGCGACAGCAATCCTGCCACGCTGTATATTCCTGTTATCTCGACCTTTTCCTCGTAGGTCAGTCCCGGCAGTATCCCGGGTATTCTCCTGGCCATCATCGTCTTGCCGCATCCCGGGCTTCCCATCATCAGAATCCCGTGATTACCCGCGGCGCCGACAAGTATCGCCCTCTTCACACTTTCCTGTCCGACCACCTGCGCAAAATCAAGAGTGCTCTCATAAGGCAGTTGTTCAGTTTCTTTCCTTTTATATAGGGGCAGACTGCCTTTGCCTGTCACATAGTCCGCCGCCTCGCTGAGGTGTGTGACGGGCAATATGTTTATGTCCTCGAGTATCGACGCCTCCGCCGCGTTCTCGGCGGGCAGCACCAGATTTCTGATCCCCGCGCTGCGCAGACAGATCGCCAGCGGCAGCGCTCCCCGCACGCCGTTTATGGTTCCGTCAAGGGACACTTCTCCTATGAAAGCCGTTTCTTCGAGCTCAATCATCTCCGTCCCCAGCAGCATTATCCCTAAAGCGATCGGCAGATCAAAGTGGCTTCCTTCTTTAGGTCTTCCCGCGGGTACCAGATTAACCGTCACCCTCTCCCCCGGGAAATGCCATCCGCAGTTCTGTATGGCCGGCTTGATCCGCCTGCTCGCTTCCTTTATCGTCGTGTCCGCCAGCCCCACGATATGAAAGCCCGGCAGTCCGCTGTGCAGATCCGTCTCCACCGTCACAGGATATCCCCTTATTCCCGACAGCGTCGCTGTCCTGACCTTTGTCAGCATCTCCAATCCCTCCTTTTATATATGATTCTCTGTCGAATATATATGATTCCCTGTCAAATATATTTGATTCCCTGTCAAACAGTCAGGCTGATTAAAACGCATTGTCTGTCTGATTCACAACGATCTCCATGATCGTAAATCCGTACCGTCTGGGCACGTGCCCCTTTTCTTTCATTTCATCCAAAAAGCAGAAAGCGGCACGTCTCATGTGCTTCTTTTTCTCATCCGTCACCGCTTCACACGGCCTTCCGAACCGGAAGCTCTGCCGCGTCTTAACCTCAACAAAGCTCACATCGCCGTCACGCTCAGCGATTATGTCGATCTCCCCGTATCGGCATCTGTAATTCTGCCGCATAATGCGGTATCCTTTCGCCCGCAGAACATCAGCCGCCGCGTTCTCTCCAATCTGCCCGAATACCCGCTTGTCCATCTCTTTCCTCCTTGCAATGCATCTGTCTAACTGAGTACATACCGTTTTGCTGGAAATATTATACAGTTTGTTATTACCATTTTCAAGGATTTTTGTAATTTATATCCATTTACATTCAATAAAAAAGGGCTGTCAGCCTGAACCGCTGATAGCCCCTCATTGTTGCTTTTGCTTACAGAACGTACTTCTCCACTGCCGCGGCCACGCCGTCGTCATCGTGGTCAGGCGCGATGAAGTCCGCGATCTCCTTCAGCTCCGGCTTGGCGTTGCCGACTGCCACCGCGACGCCAGCCACCTTCAGCATGGCCATGTCGTTAGGACTGTCGCCTGCAGCCATCATCTCCGAGCGGTCTATTCCAAGCAGATTGCCCATCTGTCTGAGAGCCTCCGCCTTGCTGGTCGTCGCTCCGCCGATTTCCAGATTGTGATCAAAGGAGCTTGTGATGGTAACGTCAGGAAGTGTCTCCAGCTTCTCCTTCAGCTCCGGCTTCACGGAGAGATCCTCGAAATTCACATTGATGTTCTCCAGTCTGTCCTTGTTTTTCAGCATGAAACCGTAGAAATCGTCGACCGGATGACGCGTGTTCAGTATGTACTCCACGTTACGGAAGCACTTCTGTGTTTCCTCGACCTGTCTGTAATACCACCCTTCAATGTAGGCAACACCGTCAACGAAGGTTTCGAGGACGTAGTCCAAAGGCTTGAGCATCTCCACGGCCGCTTCAACAGCGTGAGGCGCTATGCAGTTCTCATAAAAAGCCTTGCCTTCGTGCAGGTCAATTATCCTGGCGCCGTTGGAAGTGAGAACATATCTCACCGGGTCAAATTCAAGGATTTCCTTAGGCAAAGCGCAGTAAGGCCGCCCCGTGGCTACGACAATGTTAACGCCTTTGTCGGCCGCCGCCTGCAGCGCTCTCCTGTTACCCTCGCTAAGCTTGCTCTCTTTATTCAGTGTTGTTCCGTCCAGGTCTAAAGCTATAAGTTTAATTGCCATTTACTATCTCCAGAAATTCCAGGTTTATTTTTCTTACTGTCTTCATTGTCGCTGGGTCACCGTGTCCCGGATATATGGTCAGATCGTTTCCCCACTTGTTCACAACATTAAGGATGCTTGAGACCATTTCTTCGTAGCTGCCGTCATCCAGGTCGGTTCTGCCCAGGTCCACGTTGAATATCGTGTCGCCGGTAAAGCACGCCCGGTCTTTTTCCGCCATGAGGCATATGCCGCCCTTCGTGTGCCCGGGCGTATGCATGACCACCAGTTTCACGCCGCTGCCTTTGGACGCTCCGTCTCCGCTTTTATCAGTTCCGTCTCCGCCAATCGTCAGCACGTCACCGTCCTCAAGCAGCCTGTCTGCGCCCTCCCTGAACCTGTCCGCGTCCTCTCTGTGTATCATGATGGGACAGTCCAGTTCCTTTCTGAGATGGGCCGCCGCCCCGCTGTGGTCGCTGTGATGGTGCGTCAGTATGATTCCTTCAGGCGCAAAGGCATTATCCCTTATGTATTTTTCGATTCTGCCCGGATAATAGCCCGGATCAATAATGAAGCAGCCTGCCTTTGCATCCGCTCCCTCCTGAGCCCTGCGGGGACTCACGACGTAGCAGTTCGCCTCCAGAATGCCTCCGATGAATCTTTTGATTTCCACTAATTTGCTCTCCTTTTGTAACCTGTTTATTGTACCACGCGCAAAACAGAACATTCAACTTGATTTCCCCTTGAATAGATGTATAATATGGTGTGTTTTAATATACGGGAGAATAAATCATGAAAGTAGCAATTGTCGGTGCCGGCAAGCTGGGTATGGCAGTAACCAATACGCTTCTTGGCGGTGACCACGCTGTAACAATTATAGATACGGACGACACCCTTCTGCAGAAGGTCAGTTCGCATATCGACGTGCTGACTGTAACGGCGAACGCGAAGGAAGTCAGGGCGCTGAAGAACATAGGTATTTCCACCTATGACTTTCTCATTGCGACGACGGATAACGACGAGACCAATCTGGTTATCTGTTCCTTTGCGAAGAAGCTGGGCTGCGGCAAGGTCATAGCCAGAGTCCGCGACCCTGAGCACATGCGTCAGATACCGTTCATCAAAGATCTGATGAATGTCGACTACATTATTAACCCTGACCTTGAAATCACCAACGAGATCTACAAGTATCTGGTCGAGAAGTACACCCTCAGCAACGGCATCTTCTCCTCAGGCAAAATCTCGCTGCTCGAGTTCAACGTCAAGAGATACAAGGCCTTGATTGATCTGCCTATTTCGGAGTTCGCGACAGTGCTCCCGGGCATGCTCGCTGTAGGCATATCAAGAAACGGCAAGGTTATAATCCCTCACGGCGACGACACTATCAAAGCTGATGACTCTCTTTACGTTGTCGGTGAAAAGGATCCTATCCAGGCCCTCAGCAAGAAGGTTCACGAGAGAGGCAAGTACACCGATCTGCAGAAGGTCATGATCATGGGCGGCGGAAAGACTGGTTTCTACCTCGCCGAGAAGCTCTCAGAGTACGGCGCTTCGGTCAAGATAATCGAGCGTGACAAGAGCAGATGCTTCTATCTGTCAACTCACCTTGACGACGTAATGGTCCTCAACGGGGACTCTACGGACCTGCAGCTTCTTGAAGAGGAAAACCTTGACGGCATGGACGCCGTCGTCACGTGCACAGGCTTTGACGAGGACAACTTGCTTCTGGCGCTCACAGCCAAGCAGCACGGAATTGAAGATGTAATCGCCAAGGTCAGCCGCAGGAGCTACGCGGAGATCATATCCGCAATGGGAATCGACATGGCTCTGAATCCTATCGACATAGTAACAAGCATAATCCTGCGTCTCGTACAGGGTAATAAAAAAGTTCTCTCGTCCCAGCTAATTCAGGGACAGGCTGAAATAATGGAAGTGTACGCTACTCCTCACATGGATATACTTGGAGTTCCTCTCAAGGATCTGGACCTCCCTCGCAGCGTAATCATAGCTGCAATCCACAGAGGCAATCAGGTTATAATACCTAACGGCGATACAGTAATAGAAGAAGATGACAGGCTTCTGATGCTGAGTCTCATAAGCGACATAGCAAGCACTGAAAAACTGCTCAAGGATTCAGGAAGGCTGGGCTTCTTCAGAGGTTAGTAAAATGCGCTGCACATTCGGAGCATTGTTTAAAATAGTGGGAGTTATTACGGTGGTACTTAGCGTAGCTATGTTGCCACCTGTTTTGGTGTGCGTTTATTACGGGGAAAACCACGCCGCTTCAGGCATTTTCCACGCCATCTGGGTGGGCGTCATAGTCGGAATGGCGATGTTTCTGCTTTTGCGTCACATCCAAAAGCCACCGACTGTGCGCGACGGGTATCTGCTGCTTGCGGCAATCTGGATCGCGGCATCGGTTTTCGGCGCGTTCCCGTACTACTTCTCCGATGTAATCACGAATCCTATAGACGCTTTCTTTGAATCCGCTTCAGGATTCTCGACGACGGGGGCTACTGTCTTTGATGATGTCGAGTCCGTGCCTAAAGGAATCCTCCTGTGGAGATCAATGACCTCATGGTTTGGCGGCGCCGGCATTCTTGTCTTTGCCGTAGCTCTGATGCCTAGTCTGGGCGTAAACGGCACCAGCGTAGCCGAATGGGACAAGCCGTCGGTAAGAATCGACCACATCACACCGAAGATCATGCGCATATTCCTGGGCGTCATGATCTCCTATTCAGTCATCACACTTGTGGAGGTAGTTCTTCTGTGCATCGGCGGCATGGGTCTGTACGACTCGGTCATACACGCTCTCGGAACTGTAAGCACAGGCGGCTTCTCCAACTATAATGACGGATTGATGCACTTTGACGGAATATTCATCAGAGTTGTAATCGTGTTCTTCATGCTGATCGCCGGAACGAACTTCACCATGTTCTACTCCTTCTCCCGCAGGGGAATCAGAGCATTTACTGAAGATACCGAGTACATCTCTTATCTTGCACTGCTGCTTATTGCCTTTGCGCTGATATTCGCGGGGCTGTTTGTAAGGGATACTGGCTGGTCCCACACCGGGGAAGCAGCTAACGCAGCATTCATGACCGTTTCGACACTTACCACCACCGGCTTCGTCTCGGACAACTACATCATCTGGCCTGCCTTTGCGCAGATGATAATGGTTCTGCTCATGATTATCGGCGGATGCTCATCGTCAACAAGCAGCGGCAACAAAGTCGTTCGTGTTGTCGTTTTGGCGAAGCTCGTATATCACGGATTGCAGACCAGACTGCACCCTAACGTAATAAAGCCTGTAAAGCTGAACCGCAAGGATCTTCCGAACGACACGGTATCCGCTGTTTCAAACCACATGTTCCTCTTCGTCGTAATGGTTTTCATCGGGGCTTTTGTCATGGCATTTGAAAACATCGACATGGTGGACTGCTTCACGGCTACGATTTCGCTGGCGAGCAACGTCGGGACGTGCTTCGGATACATCGGTTACGACGGCGATTTTGAAGGCTTCAGCTCATTTACAAAAATATTCATGTCGTTCATTATGCTCGCGGGCAGACTTGAATTCTACACCATTCTCGTTCTGTTCACCCCGGGCTTCTGGAGAGCTAATTAAAGATATATCGGCGAGGGATATATTGACGGGAGATATAAACTGACGAAAGACATGCAAACGGAAAGAAAAGTTACAAACTATAGAGCGATCTTCAGGATACTCGGCATTATCATGATGATAATCGGTATCGCTGAACTGTTTCCGTGGGTCTTCGCGGAGGTTACGGGAGACGGCGAGGTTGCCTTTGCCTTCCGTATCTGCGCGCCTGCGACCCTCGCTCTTGGCGTGCTCATGTTTATTCTGATCAAAACCGGACGCTCGAGATTCGGCGCCCGTGAAGGATATCTGGTCGTAGCTTTGTGCTGGATCGTCGCCTCGATTGTCGGCGCTTTCCCTTATCTGTTGTCGGGGTTCTGCGAGAACTATATAGATTCATTTTTCGAATCGACCTCCGGGTTTACGACGACGGGCTGCACGATCGCCCACCTCGGCCTGACAAACCGCACCCTGCTGCTCTGGAAAGCCATATCGCACTGGCTGGGCGGCATGGGAATACTCGTGTTCGTAATATCTCTGCTGCCGGCTCTGGGCATCAACGGCCAGATCATCGCGCGCGCGGAGATGCCGGGACCGGTTCTCCAGAAGACAACCGTTCGAATGAGCGATTCCGCAAAGGCACTCTACCTGACTTACATCACTTTCACCATAGTAGAGTTCCTGCTCCTCATGATTTCAAGCAAAATGCCTGTATATGACGGTGTCATCACGACTCTGGGCAGCATAAGCACAGGCGGTATTCTCGTACACCCTCAGGGCATCGCATACTATGGCAGCGTCTATGTTGAGCTGGTAATCTCCTTCTTCTGCATGCTCGCCGCTGTGAACTTTGTCCTGTACCACTACATAATCACAGGCAAGTTCTCATACTTCATAAAAGACCTTGAGCTCCGCGCCTACGCCATAATCATAGCGGGCTCAACAATCATATGCACTGGCGGACTCATCCTCGTCAGAGGGGAGAACTTCGGCCCAGCGCTTCGTGACTCCTTCTTCCAGGTAGTCAGCTTCGCGACCACCGCAGGATACACGAGAACCCCTTACATGACGTGGCCGACAGTATGCCAGTTCATACTGCTCATGATCATGTTCATCGGCGGATGCTCAGCCTCAACAGCAGGCTCCATGAAGGTCATCCGCATACTTGTCATGCTCAAGATGATCGCCCGCGGCTGTGTGCGCAGAGTTCATCCTCGTTCAGTCGTGGCCGTTAAGCTCGGCAGCAGCTCAATCTCCGCCCCTGTCGTTTCCGGAATCACCGTATTCCTCTTCACATACATGGGCATCTTCCTGTTCTCCGGTCTCGTCCTCTCATTCCAGGGCACCGACATGGAGACCAGCTTCACATCGGCTCTCTGCATGCTCTCAAACACCGGGGCATCCTTCGGCTACGGAGCATCCATGGGCAACTTCTCCTTCTACCACCCGGCACTGAAGCTCTACCTTAGCGCCCTCATGATCGTCGGCAGACTGGAGCTCTTCACAATCATCGTTCTCTTCACCCGCAACTTCTGGAGCAGAAACCACTAAGCAAAAGCAGGCGTCTGGTTTTGTCTTGTTGTCCTTTTTATTGCAAATATTGCCGTAATCTTATAAAATATCCCCATAACAAGCACTAATTGGGATAATGAAAACGAGGTGCACTATGGAAAAGACAAGTATTACGAGGAAACTCCTTGCGCTGGCCCTTTGCCTCGTCGTCGCAGTGACATTCATTCCGCTGTTTGGTGACGGCGTGTACGCGACGGACGAAGAAGGCCAGGTGAATCCAAGTGAGGAAGTCACCAATGATGTCGTGGTGGAAGAGCCTTCAGTTGTTGAACAACCACCTGCAGAAGTTCCCGATGGGAATGACACCGATATCACAAGTGATAACCCAACAGAAGATGTCGTTGAAAATGAAGATGAAAATGCTGCTGATACAGAGGTGAAAGCTGCGGAGGCAGCAGAAGGCGCCTTCGAAGTGAGTGGACCAATGTCCTTTGACGCATTGGAGGGGGCAGTTTTCACAGCCAAAGCATCAAATTTGACTACATTCAATTGTCAGTATACAAATCTTTATGGCGGGATTGTTCGTGTCAATGCATCAATCGCTTCACCATCATATATAACGAAGGTGATTGTAAATAATAAAACGTACAAATCATATTCAAACCAGCCTAAATCAATAACCGTAGATGTTGATGTGAGAAATTATAGCCCTAGTTACTGCCCGATACAGATTGGTTACTATAAGAGCGGGAACTATACCTCCGGAGCTATATATGTCCCTGTTTCGATTTACTATACGCCGAGCGCGGGAACCATATCCGGGGTATATCACAATTATCTCGATTACTTTTATCCTGCGGACTATAGAATGACCAACAGCTATCCGAGCGGGCATGGCGTTTTTATCGATGTAAGTCCAAATGGCGGCGCATCCTGGACAGGCACGTATGGACCAATTGGGGCAGTTCAATCCAAGCAACTAACAGGCCTTGCCTCAAACACATACTATACGCTCAGGTCGTATTATGCTGTTGCAGTATATAACCCAACCGATGGTAAATATTATCTTGCTCAGGGGACAGATACGGGAAACGTACTCAATCTTGGCACCTATCGGACTGGTGTAGGTTCTACAGTGGCAGTCAAGTCCATCAAGGTCAAGGCCTATAAAGTCAAGAAAAAAAAGCAGCGGGTATATGGTTACTACACTGGACTGTATCTTGGATCAACGAAGTACTACAAGTATAAGCTCAAAATCATCATCAAGCTCAAGAAAAAGCCTGACACGCCTTATATCTGGATCAACGGCAAGACATACAAAGGCAACAAGAAGAAATATACCGTTAATCTAGGATCCTTCACCAGCTACTCAAAACCAAAAGGTAAGAAGTACACCGTGGCAATTTACAAATTCTTTGATGGTTCCTACGGTGGTTATTCACCGATGTACACCAAGGTCAAGAAGATCAAATAAACGAACACAACAAAGAGCCCGCGCGATGCGCGGGCTCTTTTATATCTCAATATTATACTAGTGCTTTCTCCAACTTCGCAATACGATCACCGTGATCTACCGCAATACTTTTCAGCGTGTTGATGTCCCCCTGTTGCTGAAACTGTACTTCCTCAACGGCATCATAGGAACGGACTTTCTCCGGAAGGATTTCGGCAAACAGTTTTACGTATTCTTCATAAGAGTTCTCGAAAAGAGCCGTCATATCTGTAATGATCTCGCCTCTCATCTCTTGCATTTCGTCGCGAAGCTCTGTCTTCATTTCCTGCATTTCGCCGCGGAGTTCCGCTGTTGTCTCATTCAGTTTTTCGTCAATGGTCTCTGTGATCCATTGCTTGTCATTCTTGTCTAGCATCTTTCGCCTCCATCATTAATCTCTGTTTGCCCCTTCTAGTGTGTGTTTCATTATATCTCTTTCCGGGATATAGTCAATGTTTAAATTTGACATTTTTTTACATTTATGACTGCAATGGAAATAACCAGATAACAAAACGCCCGCGCGTGATGCGCGGGCGAAAAAATGTTGTTTTTGCAATTTGATCGATTAGCCGATCAGGCCGCCGATGGCTACGAACAGTGGTGCGAATACTACTGATACGATAGTCATGAGCTTGATGAGGATGTTGATTGACGGACCGGAAGTATCCTTGAACGGGTCACCTACAGTGTCGCCTACTACAGTAGCCTTGTGGGTATCTGAACCCTTGCCGCCGTAAGCTCCGCCTTCAACGTACTTCTTGGCGTTGTCCCATGCGCCGCCGGCGTTAGCCATCATCAGAGCGAGGAGTACGCCTGCTGCCAGAGCGCCTGCCAGCATTCCGCCGAGAGCCTCAGGTCCGAGGACGATTCCGACTGCCAGAGGAGCGATGATTGCCATGAGACCAGGAACGATCATTTCCTTCAGAGCTGCCTGAGTTGAAATGTCAACGCAGTGAGCGTAGTCAGGCTTGGAAGTTCCAGCCAGGATTCCGGCGTCTGATCTGAACTGTCTTCTTACTTCTTCGATCATCTGGTTTGCAGCTCTACCAACTGAATTCATTGTGAAAGCTGAGAACATGAACGGAAGCATTGCTCCGATGAACAGGCCGATGATTACGATCGGGTTGAGCAGTGAGATTGCTTTCAGACCTGTTACTGCTGAGTATGAAGCAAACAGAGCCAGAGCAGTCAGTGCTGCGGAACCGATTGCGAATCCCTTACCGATAGCTGCTGTAGTGTTACCAACAGCATCGAGCTTATCTGTGATGTTACGAACTCCTTCAGGAAGTTCTGCCATTTCAGCGATACCGCCGGCGTTGTCGGATACAGGACCGTAAGCGTCAACCGCAACAGTCATGCCTGTAGTTGACAGCATGCCTACTGCAGCCAGCGCGATTCCGTACATTCCCATGCCTGCTCCAACTGTTTCAGTTGCGAAGTAAGCAGCGAAGATACCAACTGCGATGCAGATGATAGGCCATACTGTGGACATCATGCCGACGCCCAGACCGGAGATGATCGTTGTTGCTGAACCAGTCTGTGACTGTTCTGCAATCTTTTTAACTGATTTGTAGTCTTCTGAAGTGTAGATTTCAGTGATCTTACCAATCGCAACGCCTACAATCAGTCCTGCGATGATTGCAACTGAGAACGCATAGCTTCCCAGCATTGCCTTTGACAGGATGATTGAAACGATTACTACGATACCGCTTGCGATATATGTTCCGGCGTTAAGAGCGTTAGCTGGGTTTGAACCTTCCTTGCCCCTAACGAGGAGAATACCTATTACTGATGCGATGATTCCTACTGCAGCCATGATCAGCGGGAAGATAGCAGCTGTAGCTTCATCAAATAATCCGCCTGCCGCGGTTGATGCTACTGCAGCCAGCGTGATAGCTGAGATGATTGATCCGCAGTATGATTCATAAAGGTCGGAGCCCATGCCCGCAACGTCGCCTACGTTGTCGCCTACGTTGTCAGCGATAACTGCAGGGTTACGAGGGTCATCCTCAGGGATTCCGGCTTCTACCTTACCAACGAGGTCAGCGCCTACGTCAGCAGCCTTGGTGTAGATACCGCCGCCGACACGTCCGAACAGCGCCATTGAAGAAGCGCCGAATCCGAATCCGGTTACGCACTGAACAACAGTTGCCAGGTCCAGGCAAACCATTACCATGCCAAGTCCGAAAAGTCCGAGACCTGCTACAGCCAGACCCATTACAGCACCTGATCTGAACGCAACCTTGAGAGCTTTGTTCATGCCGCCTTCCTTAGCAGCATTTGCAGTTCTTACGTTACCCCATGTAGCAACATTCATTCCGAAGAATCCGGCAAGTACTGACAGTACCGCTCCACAGATGTAGAGAATACCTGTTGTCCAGTTGATGCAGAATCCGATGAGCAAGAACAGTACCAATATTACGATAACCATGATCTTGTACTCTCTCTTCAGGAATGCAAAAGCACCCTCTCTGATAAATCCGGAAATCTCCTTCATTCTGTCAGTGCCCTGATCCTGCTTCTTGATCCATGTAGCAAGAACAACTGCTACGATCAGTCCTACGATTGCTGCACAAACAGCAATCACAGCAATTCCTTTCATTTCTTGTAGTCCTCCTCCTCGCGCCGGCTGTTTATTTCAGTTCTTATAATGATGTTTTAAGAGGCGCCTTGTCTGACACCTCTTAAATAAACCGCCTTCTGCGAAAATATTTAAAACGTTAAAATTATTAACAATATTACTCTACTGCCACCAGTACAATCGAAATCAGTATGAACATAACCGCGGTCACTGTAGCGATCTTGCTCAGAATCGCATCATAACCGGAGCTTCTCTTCTTACCGAAGAGCTGCTCTGCTCCACCGCCGATTGAGCCTGACAGACCGGCACTTCTGCTCTCCTGAAGCAGAATGCTGATAATCAGTACAATACTGGCAACCAGAAGAATAATTTTAAGAGCTAATGTCATTTTATATCTCCTCCTAATCTAACTTAAACAGTTTAACATGGGAGATTTGCAAAAGCAACATATATTTAGCTTTACTTCTTCAGATTGTAGAAGGCATCCATTCCTGCGTACTGAGCAGCGTCACCGAGCAGTTCCTCGATTCTGAGCAGCTGGTTGTACTTGGCGATACGGTCAGTTCTTGAAGCGCTTCCTGTCTTGATCTGTCCCGCGTTCACGCCTACTACCAGGTCTGCGATTGTCGTATCCTCAGTTTCGCCGGATCTGTGGGATACTACTGCTGTGAAGCCGGCCTTCTTGGCCATCTCGATAGCGTCCAGAGTCTCAGTCAGAGTTCCAATCTGGTTAACCTTGATCAGGATAGCGTTTGCAGCGCCTTCCTCGATTCCCTTCTTCAGTCTCTCAGTGTTGGTTACGAAGAGGTCGTCGCCTACCAGCTGCACTCTGTCACCGAGCTTGCTGACCAGAAGCTTCCAGCCGTCCCAGTCGTCCTCGGCCATGCCGTCTTCGATTGAGATTACAGGATACTTGCCGCAGATGTCTTCGTAGAACGCGCAGAGTTCTTCAGCGTTCATCTTTCTGCCTTCGCCCTTCCAGTCATAGATGTTGTTCTCAGCATCATAGAACTCGCTGGCAGCGCAGTCCAGAGCGATGCAGAGGTCCTTGCCAGGTTCATATCCGGCCTTCTTGATAGCCTCGATGATTACCTGAATTGCTTCCTCGTTTGTAGCCAGGTCAGGAGCGTATCCGCCCTCGTCGCCTACGTTTGTGTTCATTCCCTTTTCCTTCAGGATCTTCTTCAGGTTGTGGAATGTCTCAGCGCCCATTCTCAGGCCTTCTCTGAAGCTGGTCGCTCCAACAGGCATTACCATGAATTCCTGAATGTCCACTGAGTTGTCGGCGTGGGATCCGCCGTTCAGGATGTTCATCATCGGTACCGGCAGCACTTTGCCGTTTACTCCTCCGAGATACTGGAACAGAGGCATTCCTACTGACGCCGCAGCGGCTCTTGCTACAGCCAGTGATACGCCCAGAATGGCGTTTGCGCCCAGGTTGCCCTTGTTAGGGGTTCCGTCCAGTTCTATGAGCAGCTTGTCGAGACCAGGCTGATCGAACGGATCCATTCCGATGATCTCGTCCGCGATGATCTCATTTACATTGTTTACTGCAGTGAGCGTTCCTTTGCCGAGGTATCTCTCCTTGTCGCCGTCCCTGAGTTCTACTGCTTCGTGTACGCCGGTCGATGCTCCTGACGGTACGATCGCTCTTCCCTCAGTTCCGTCCTCCAGCAGAACTTCAACTTCTACTGTAGGATTTCCTCTTGAATCCAGAACTTCTCTTGCGATTACATCTTCAATCAATGCCATTTACTTTTCCTCCTTCGGAATAATACTTTTTTCTCAGAAATCTATAATCTTCATGAAATCTTCGGCCTTGAGAGATGCTCCTCCAACAAGAGCCCCGTCAATTTCATCCTGATTCATTATCTCGGTGGCGTTTGCCGGCTTGACACTTCCGCCGTACTGAATGATGACTTCATCCGCAGTCTCCTCATCATACATTTCAATGAGAGTCTGTCTGATGAAAGCGCACATTTCCTCAGCCTGCTCAGGACTTGCTGTGCGTCCGGTGCCGATTGCCCAGATAGGCTCGTATGCGATTACCACCTTCTTCATGTCCTCGGCGCTTATTCCCGCGAGACCTTCAAGAAGCTGTGTCTTCACAAAGTCGAAGAGCACGCCGGAGTCTCTCTGCTCGAGGCTTTCGCCGCAGCACATGATCGGCTTTATTGAACCGGCCAGAAGCTTCTTGAGCTTCAGATTTACCGTTTCATTAGTCTCCGCGAAGTACTGTCTTCTCTCGGAGTGTCCGACGATGCAGTAATCCACGCCTATGTCCTCCAGCATCCTGACGGACACTTCACCTGTGAACGCGCCTTCGTCCTCGAAGTGCACGTTCTGGGCTCCGACCGCGATGCCTGTTCCTTCGAACAGCTTCACCAGAGTGTCGAGATCGGTGAACGGCGCGCAGATGGCTGCCCTTATGTCTGTGTCTTTATAGAGTTCCTTGAACTCCAGAGCAAAGGCCTCAGCCTCTGCCCTGGTCTTAAACATTTTCCAGTTTCCTGCGATTAAAGGTATTCTCATTATGCCTCTCCTTTATACGCGTTATTTCTCTTCTATGCATGCAATGCCCGGCAGTTCGCGTCCTTCGAGGAATTCCATCGAAGCGCCGCCGCCTGTGGATACGTGAGTCATCTTGTCCTTGAGTCCGAACTGCTCAACAGCAGCAGCAGAGTCTCCGCCGCCGATAATGGTCGTCGCGTCTGAGTCTGCCAGAGCCTGCGCGACTGCCTTTGTACCTGCTTCGAACTTAGGATTTTCGAATACGCCCATAGGTCCGTTCCATACGATGGTCTTTGCCTTTGCTATGGCGTCCTTGTACATTGCGACGGTCTTAGGACCGATGTCCATGCCCATCATGTCCGCAGGGATCTTGTCAGAATCGTATGTCTCGATAACGTTGTTTTCTGCAAAGTCATCAGTGCAGACGGTGTCTACAGGGAGCAGGATCTCAACGCCGGCATCCTTTGCCTTTGCGAGAATCTCCTTCGTGAAGTCGATGCTGTCAGCGTCAAGAAGCGACTTGCCGATTTCATATCCCTGAGCCTTGAAGAATGTGTAGCTCATGCCTCCGCCGATAAGAATCTGGTCAACCTTGCCGAGCAGGTTCTCCATTACAGGAATCTTTGTCTCGACCTTCGCGCCGCCCAGGATGGCGAGCAGCGGTCTTTCAGGTGATTCCAGAGCATCGCCCAGGAACTTGACTTCCTTCTCAATGAGGAATCCTGAAACTGTCGGCAGATATCTCGCTATGCCCGCGGTGGAGCTGTGGTCTCTGTGCGCAGTTCCAAAAGCATCATTGACGAAGAGTTCACCCAGTGAAGCAAGTTCGCCTGTGAACGGCTCTTCGCTCTTGGTCTCTTCAGCCCTGTATCTGGTGTTCTCGAGAAGCATTACTTCGCCCGGCTGCAGAGCGTCGGCAACCTCTCTGATGTGGTCGCAGACTACTGTCGGGCAGGACGAGAATTTTACTTCCTGTCCAAGCAGCTCTTCGAGCCTCCTGGCAACAGGTGCCAGCGAAAGCTCAGGCTTCGGTTCGCCCTTTGGCTTGCCCATGTGTGACATGAGGATTACACGCGCCTTGTTCTCTATGAGGTACTGAATGGTAGGCAGAGCTGCCACGATTCTGAAATCATCAGTGATCTCGCCGTCCTTCATAGGTACGTTGAAGTCACATCTGCAGAGAACTTTTACGCCGTTAAGTTCAACATCTCATAC
>Ga0256407_10003166_pt1 | contig 29877 bp, 22 predicted proteins | sample RumenRJG_04DNA_FD_193489 | JGI IMG/M metagenome (GOLD analysis project Ga0256407, IMG submission 193489) | Bovine rumen microbial communities from Lethbridge, Alberta, Canada - RJG_04 | ecosystem: Host-associated > Mammals > Digestive system > Stomach > Rumen | place: Canada: Alberta...
TCCGTGTAAGATTTTATTTAGTAGCATAAATATATTTTACCGCAAAAGCCGGACTTTTCGTAGTCTGGCTTTTGTGTTTTTCACAAGAAAAAGGAGCTGTCACACCATTCTTAGTGCGACAGCTCCATGCGTTGCTGGCGCTCAGAATGACAAAATGCTTAACTTAACGCCATTGGAACCGTCCCCATTGACTCTCCGTTGACTCTCCTGACCGACTTGAAAAAATACGGGGATTACTTTATTATGACTTGAGGTATAAGGAGTTTACGGTTTTGAGTATTTATAAGATCAAGCCTGCAGTAAAGGATTATATCTGGGGCGGAGTCAGGTTAAAAACAGAATACGGGATTGAAACGGATAAGGAGATCGCGGCGGAAGCCTGGGTATTATCCTGTCACCCTGACGGACTTTCGTATATAGATGAGGGCAGGAAAAAGGGACAGACCCTTGAAAGCCATATCAAGTCTGAGGGCAGGGAACTGCTTGGAAAAATGGCCTCAGGATATGAGGGCTTTCCAATACTTGTGAAGCTTATTGATGCGAAGAGGGATCTCTCTATTCAGGTTCATCCCGGAGACGATTACGCATTAGAGCATGAAAAGCAGATAGGAAAGACGGAGTTCTGGTATGTGCTGGATTCCGATCCCGATGCATATATTTACTATGGCTTCAGTAAAGAGATCACAAAGGAAGAATTCAAGAGAAGGATAAAGGACAATACCCTTGTTGAGGTATTGAATAAGATCCCGGTTAAAAAGGGAGATACCTTTTTCATCGAACCGGGAACCCTCCACGCCATCGGAAAGGGGACTGTGCTTGCAGAGGTGCAGCAGAATTCCAATCTGACCTACCGGGTCTATGATTTCGGGAGGGTCGGTGCCGACGGAAAGCCCAGAACCCTTCATATTGATAAGGCTCTGGACGTGACCCGATTATTCCCTCCGCAAAACAGAAGGAGAGAGGGTGACATTGTTGCAGACTGCCGCTATTTCAAGGTACGGCATCTTTTCCTAAGGGAAGGAGACCGGGATATAAAAATAACGGTTGATAACAATTCCTTCAGGAATTTACTTATTACGGACGGACAGGGTACTATTGAAGCTTCCGGCGAAAAGAAGGTATTTTCAAAGGGTGATTCCTTCTTTATCCCTGCGGGGACCGGTGATATCCTGATCTCCGGAGCTGCGGAGATGTTGCTTTCATCACCTGCCTGTTGATTTATAAAACATAAGATAGTAGAAAAGAGGATTTATGAAATATTCCATTGGTATAGATATAGGCTCCACTACCGTAAAGGCGGCTGTGCTGGATGAGAATGAAAAGCTTGTTTATTCTGACTACAGACGGCACTTTGCGGATATAAGGGAGACACTTAAGGGGCTTCTCGAGGATGCCTTTAAGGAAACAGGGGACTGTGACATAAGCCCCGTGATCACCGGATCCGGAGGACTGGGACTGGCATCCGTTCTTCAGGTGCCCTTTACCCAGGAGGTGGTGGCCGTCGCCACCGCACTGAAAAAATACGAACCGAAGACAGATGTTGCCGTTGAGCTTGGCGGTGAGGACGCGAAGATCATCTACTTTGAAGACGGGAACGTGGAGGAGAGGATGAACGGAGCCTGCGCCGGCGGCACAGGTGCCTTTATCGACCAGATGGCGGCACTTTTACAGACAGACGCAGGCGGCTTAAATGAGCTCGCAAAGGGCTATGAATCTCTGTATACCATAGCTGCGCGCTGCGGAGTGTTTGCAAAAACGGATATCCAGCCCCTTATAAATGACGGTGCAAAGCGGGAGGATCTGGCAGCCTCGATATTCCAGGCCGTGGTGAACCAGACGATCTCCGGACTCGCATGCGGTAAGCCGATAAGAGGCCATGTAGCTTTCTTAGGCGGCCCTCTCCACTTTTTAACCGAATTAAAAAAGGCCTTTATCCGGACTCTTAAGCTTGACGATGAGCATACTATCGATCCGGAAAGAAGCCATCTTTTCGCGGCCATCGGCTCCGCCTTAAATCATGAGGAGGAGACGGTGCTTTTGAGCAGCCTTATTGACAGGCTTAGTCAGAAGATTAAGCTTGAAACCGAGGTTCCCAGAATGGAGCCTCTGTTTAAGGATGAAAAAGAGTACAGGGACTTTGAGAAGCGTCATTCAAAAGCCCATGTGGAGACCAGGGATCTTTCCTCATACAGGGGAGAGGCCTATCTCGGAATAGATGCGGGCTCCACCACTACAAAGACCGCTCTTATAAGCGAGGACGGAAAGCTTCTCTATTCCTTCTATTCGAATAACAATGCATCTCCCTTAAAGACCGCCATACGCTCCATTAAGGAGATATATGAACTGAAGCCAAAGGACGTGAGGATAGCCGGCGCCTGCTCCACAGGCTACGGCGAAGCCCTTATGAAGTCGGCTTTCAAGCTCGACGAAGGAGAGGTTGAGACCGTTGCCCACTATTATGCGGCATCCTTCTTTGATCCTGAGGTGGACTGCATTCTGGATATCGGCGGCCAGGACATGAAGTGCATAAAGATAAAAAACAGGTCCGTTGATTCGGTGCTCTTAAATGAAGCCTGCTCCAGCGGCTGCGGCTCCTTTATCGAGAACTTTGCGAATTCCCTGGACTATGATGTGGAGAAATTCGCGCGCGAGGCGATCTTTGCCAGGCGTCCCATAGATCTTGGAACCAGATGCACGGTATTTATGAATTCCAGGGTAAAGCAGGCCCAGAAGGAGGGCGCTCCGGTATCTGATATTTCCGCGGGTCTCGCTTACTCTGTCATAAAGAATGCACTCTTTAAGGTAATAAAGGTATCCGACGCTTCGGAGCTTGGGAAAAGGATAGTGGTCCAGGGCGGAACCTTTTACAATAATGCGGTATTGCGTGCTCTCGAGAGGATAGCGGGCTGTGAAGCCATCCGTCCTGATATTGCCGGGATAATGGGGGCTTTCGGCGCTGCCCTGATCGCAAAGGAGCGCCACCGGAAGGGTAAGGATTCCACCATGCTTTCTATCGATGAGATAAAAAATCTGGAATTCACCACTTCCACCGCAAAGTGCCAGGGTTGCAATAACCACTGCCGCCTGACCGTCAATCATTTCACCGGGGGACGCACCTTCATTACCGGAAACCGCTGTGAAAAGGGTATCGGCAAGGCAAAGGCCCATAAAGACATTCCGAATCTCTTTGAATACAAATATAAGCGTATCTTTGACTACACGCCGCTCCCTGCCGATGAAGCGGAACGTGGTGTTATCGGTGTGCCCAGGGTCTTAAATATGTACGAGAACTATCCCTTCTGGTTCACCTTCCTTACGGAGCTTAAGTTCAGGGTGGTGCTTTCTCCCGCGTCAAGCCACGATATCTACTCTCTCGGAATCGAGTCCATACCCTCGGAGTCCGAGTGTTATCCCGCAAAGCTTGCACATGGGCATATCACATGGCTTATAAAAAATAACATAACACGTATTTTTTATCCCTCCCTCTTTTATGAAAGAGAAGAATTCCCGGAGGCCGGAAACCACTATAACTGTCCCATAGTCACCAGCTATCCGGAGAATATAAAGAATAATGTGGAAGAGATAGCCCGGGGTGATATTGAATTCATCAATCCCTTTATCTCCTTTACTTCACCGGACACCATTTACCCGAGGCTTATCGAGGCTTTTCCGGATGTGGATCCGGGAGAGATAGTGCGGGCTGTATTTAAGGCCTGGAAGGAGCAGGAGAACGAAAGAAAGGATGTGGCCCGCCGGGGTCTGGAAACCCTGCGTTATATGGAGGAGCATAATCTCCACGGAATTGTGCTTGCCGGCCGCCCCTACCACATAGATCCGGAGATAAACCATGGGATACCTGAGCTTATCACCCAGTATGATGTGGCTGTTCTTACCGAGGATTCCGTGTCCCCTCTCGGACATATTGACGGGGAGCTCCGCGTAATGGATCAGTGGATGTATCATTCAAGGCTCTATGCGGCCGCCGAGGTTTGCAAGAAAAGGGATGATCTCGACCTTATCCAGCTCAATTCCTTCGGCTGCGGGCTTGACGCCGTTACCACGGATCAGGTGTATGAGATACTGGACGGTTCGGACAAGATCTATACCTGCCTCAAGATAGACGAGGTAAATAATCTGGGTGCCGCAAAGATAAGGATACGTTCCCTCCTTGCTGCACTGAAGGTACGCGAAATGAAGGGCGAAAAGAGAACGATCCGTCCCTCTGCCTATGAACGCACGGTTTACACGGAGGATATGCAGAAGGCAGGCTATACCATACTCTGTCCACAGATGTCCCCTGTGCACTTTGATATACTGGAGGCCGCATTCCGCAGTGCGGGCTACAATCTGGTGGTCCTTGATAATGACGGACGGGAGGCCGTGGATGCGGGATTAAAATATGTTAATAATGACGCATGTTATCCATCGCTTATGGTGATAGGACAGATCATGCTTGCCCTAAACAGCGGGAAATACGATCTTGAGAAAACTGCTGTTATCATGAGCCAGACCGGCGGAGGATGCCGGGCCACCAACTATATCGGTTTTATCAGGAGGGCGCTGGAAAAGGCGGATTTAAGCCATATTCCCGTTATTTCCCTGAATCTTTCGGGCCTTGAGGGAAATCCCGGCTTCAAACTCTCCACCGATCTCATATTAAAGGCGCTTTACGGCATTACCTTCGGTGATATTTTCCTTCGATGCATTTTAAGAATGCGTCCCTATGAGGAGGCTAAGGGTACAACCGATGAGCTGCATAAGAAGTGGCTGAAGATCTGCAGGGATTTTGTTTCAGAAAAGAAGCCGTCCTTCTTTAAGTTCAGGAGGCTATGCGCAAGGATGATCCGGGAATTTGACACCATCCCCGTTAATGAAGTGAAGAAAAAGCCCAGAGTGGGCGTTGTGGGAGAGATACTCGTGAAATTCCATCCCTCCGCAAACAACCACCTTACGGATCTTCTCGAAAAAGAAGGAGCCGAGCCTGTGGTTCCGGATCTTATGGACTTTCTTCTCTATTGCTTTTATAATCAGATATATAAGGCAGAGAAGCTCGGCTGCTCAAAGAAGACCGCGAGAAACGCCCGTCTCGGCATAATGGGTATGGAGTTCTTAAGGAGCGCTGCAGTTGCCGCATTTAAGCGCTCGAAGCATTTCGATCCGCCACAGCCGATCGAGCTTACCGCAAAGAGGGCTTCATCCATTGTTTCCATCGGAAACCAGACGGGTGAAGGGTGGTTTCTTACCGGGGAAATGCTGGAGCTTATTAGCGAGGGCGTAAATAATATCGTATGTACACAGCCCTTTGCCTGCCTTCCGAATCATGTAGTGGGGAAGGGTGTGATAAAGGCTATCAGGAAGGCTCATCCGCTTTCAAATATTGTAGCCATTGACTACGATCCCGGTGCTTCCGAGGTTAATCAGCTTAACCGTATAAAGCTTATGCTCTCCACGGCAAAGAGCAACCTTGAAAATGAAGAGAGGGCTTTGACGGAGGAAACGGATAAGAATGAGGATGCTGACGAAAACGCTTTTAATGATGACTATGTAGAGGCTATCTAAATGGGACTCAGGTTCAGGAAATCAATAACCATTTTTCCGGGGGTAAAGCTTAATATCTCAAAGACCGGGCTGTCTTTGTCCGTCGGAAAAAAGGGAGCCCACATCAATGCGGGAACCAGCGGCAGGAAATCGGTTTCGGTGGGGATCCCGGGAACGGGTCTTTCGTATACGAAGACCATTTCATCCGGAAAGAAGACCCTGGGGATTGCCTTTACCGCTGTGGTGATCGCGGGAGCGGTCATAATGGGGCTCTTTAAGTACAAGGATAAGATCGCAGGGTTTTTCGGTGCCGGACAGAAGAGCGCAGTTGAAACAACTGTGGAGGGTGGTGCCGATCCCTCTGCAATAGAAACATATGTTATCAATACTTCCACGAAGAAGTATCATCTCTCCACCTGCAGATATGCCAAGGGGGATAATGTGAAAAGCGTCAAAGAGTCAAAGGCACAGCTTGAAAAGGAGGGGTATCAGGCCTGCAGAACCTGCAAGCCCTAGTGTACTGATGTGCGGCTCTACTCGCACATAGTGCTCGTATACGGGGGCTTAGCCCGAAGAATCTTTATGAAAAAACGAGAATGTCATCCTGAGTAATAATACGTCATTCTGAGTAATAATATGTCATTCTGAGGGCGTAGCCCGAAGAATCTATATGCAGAATTTATATGCATCAAGTGTTTAATATAAATTATAAGAGGAGAAAAAAATGGCAGTAAACAGAGAAGACACGATAAAGGATTTATTCAAATCCTTCACCGGTCAGGAGTACATTAACGGAATGAAGCCAGGCGAAGGTATTTATGACCACAAAACCGGGGTTCTTCGTACCTCAGACGGAAAAGAGTACAAGAACGACGATATTGAGGCGGCAGCAGCATTTTTTGAGGACAGATGCAAGAAGCTTTTCTCTGACCCGAAAACAAAGAAGGAGAGCGAGTACAGCGCCATTGCCTATGAGGCAATAAAGATCATGAAGGGGCGCTACGGCTCCAACGGCTTTTAACGTGAATAACTGGTTATATAAGCTTGAAAAGAAATACGGGAGATATGCGGTTCCGAATCTTACCGTATTTGTTATATTTACCTATATCATCGGCTATCTGATGAGCTTTATGGGGCTTACCTATTTAATCGGTCTGAACCCCGGACTCATTATGAGGGGACAGATATGGAGGGTATTTACCTGGATATTAATGCCCCCCTCCACTTTATCCGTATTTACGGTGATAATGCTGTTTTTCTATTTCCAGATAGGGCGTTCGCTGGAAGTCACCTGGGGTGATTTCAGGTACAACGTCTATCTGCTTATGGGCTTTTTATTTACCTTAATCGGTTCCTTTATCATTTATTTTATCGGGATCAGGTTTTTTTCCTATCCTCCGGAAAGCTTCGGCTACAGTCTGTCTACCTGGGTATCTACCTATTATGTCAATATGTCCCTTTTCTTTGCCTTTGCGGCAAGCTATCCGGACATGCAGATAATGCTGTACTTTTTTATCCCCTTAAAGATCAAATATCTGGCCATACTTGACGGGGTACTGATACTATGGCAGTTTCTGCAGAGTCCCTGGTACGGAAGGGGCGTCATTGTTGTGTCCCTGCTGAATTTCCTGTTATTTTACCTCAGTACGAAGAATATCGCCCGTTTTTCCCCACATGAGATGCACAGGCGTAATGCCTATAAGAGAGCGGTAAATAACGATATGCGGGGGAAATTCCATTCCGTAAACGGCGGGAAGAACCAGATAGCAAAGCATAGATGTGCAGTCTGCGGCAGGACGGAGCTCACAAACCCCGAGCTGGAATTCCGTTTCTGTTCGAAGTGCAACGGAAACTATGAATACTGCAACGAACATATCGGTAGACATACTCATAAATGATATGCTGCCCTGAAACCAATTGTCATCCTGAGCGACAGCGAAGGGAATAAAACCAATTGTCATCCTGAGCGATAGCGAAGGGAATAAAACCAATTGTCATCCTGAGCGACAGCGAAGGATCTGAATGATTGAGAGATTTATGTCTGAAGAAAAGCTTAGAACCTGGAATATGCCTGAAAAAGCCGCCCTGGTTATGGAGGGCGGAGGATCAAGAGGAGTTTTTACCGCCGGGGTGCTCGACGTTTTTATGGAAAGAGGCCTTTATTTTCCCTATGTTGTTGGGGTTTCGGCGGGAGCCTGCAACGGTCTTGACTATGTTTCCGGGCAGATAGGACGCTCAAGGGATACCTTTATAGTAAGAGACAAGAGCCTTCGCTCCCTCTCTTTTTTTAATCTGTTTAAGACCGGTTATATTTATGATATGGACAAGCCCTTCAGGGATTTTCCGTACAGGGATTTTCCCTTTGATTTCGACACCTTCAAAAACAGCGGAATAATCTGTGAAATGGTGGTTACGAATATTGATACGGGCCGTCCGGAGTATTTAAGCGAGAATAAGGATAATGACCGCATTCTGGAAATATGCAGGGCATCGTCGACCCTGCCCTTTGCAGCGCCGGTCGTTTTGCTGGACGGGAAAAGATATATGGACGGGGGACTCTCGGACTCAATTCCCTACGGCAGGAGCATTAGGCTCGGCTACAGGAAGAACGTTGTGATACTTACCCGCCGCCTGGGCTATAGGAAGAATCTGAAGTCAAAGGCCGGTGAAATGGTCCGCCTTTTTTACAGGGATGAGCCGGCGCTTGTCCGTTCCTGTATTCTACGGCCCAAGGTATATAACAGGCAGCTGGATATCCTTGAGCGGCTGGAAAGGGAGGGACGGGTGTTTGTTATCCGCCCCACCGAAAATGAGGTTTCAAGAACCGAGACGAATACCGATTTACTCGACCGTTTTTACCAGCATGGCTACAATACCGGCGTAGAAGTATATGACAAAATGATCGAATACCTGATGTCGCCATGACGGAAGACCTTCGGATCAGTGTCATTCTGAGCGCATACAGTGTCATTCTGAGCACATACAGTATCATTCTGAGCGCATACAGTGTCATTCTGAGCACATACAGTGTCATTCTGAGCGAAGCGAAGAATCTTCTGTATCCGGGTAAAAGATCCTTTCTGTTGCTTCGCGTCTCGTCTCCCGACTCGGTCCGCGCTAAACGCGTGCCACTGGCACGCAGCGCCCCTCGCCGGGGCGGCATCCCACATCTCCGATGTGGGATAAACCCTCGCCGGGGCGGCATCCCACATCTCCGATGTGGGATAAACCCTCGCCGGGGCGGCATCCCACATCTCCGATGTGGGATAAACCCTCGCCGGGGCGGCATCCCACATCTTCGATGTGGGATAAACCCTCGCCGGGGCGGCATCCCACATCTCCGATGTAGGATATGCGTTGCTGGCGCTCAGGATGACAAGGATCTTCAAAGCCTACTGTAAAAGGAAATCAGGAAAGGAACAAAGCATTATATGAATTACGATAAGATAAAGGACAGCTATGAGCTTCTGGAGGAACGTGAGATCACGGATCTTCATTCAAAAGGCATAAGGCTCAGGCACAGAAAAAGCGGGGCGAGATTCATGCTCCTTGAAAATGATGATAAGAATAAGGTCTTTTACATTGGCTTCAGAACCCCTCCAATGGACAGCACGGGTACACCCCACATTCTGGAGCACTCCGTTCTCTGCGGCTCTGATAAATTCCCCGTAAAGGATCCTTTTATCGAGCTGGCAAAAGGCTCCTTAAATACCTTCCTTAATGCGATGACCTATCCCGACAAGACGGTCTATCCCGTGGCCAGCACCAACAATAAGGATTTCAGAAACCTTGTTGACGTATATATGGATGCCGTGCTCCACCCGAATATCTATAAAAGGGAGGAGATCTTTAAGCAGGAGGGCTGGCACTATGAGATGGATTCGATAGACGGGGAAATAAGATATAACGGCGTGGTATATAACGAAATGAAGGGCGCCTATTCATCCCCGGATGATGTGCTGTCGAGAGAAGTGCTCAAATCCTTGTTTCCGCACACGCGTTATGCATACGATTCCGGCGGAGACCCGGAGCATATTCCGGATCTCAGCTATGAAAGATTCAAGGAGCTTCACAGGAAATACTATCATCCATCAAATTCCTATATTTACCTCTACGGCGATCTGGATATGGCTGATACCCTTGATTTCCTTGATAAGGAGTACCTGTCTGACTTCAGCCTTGAGCATATTGACAGCGCACTTGACAAACAGGAGCCCTTCGATACTCCCTGCTATATAGAAAAGAGCTATTCCATCACAGAGGATGAGGAGGAAAAGGGCAATACCTACATTTCCGTAAATTTTGTGACCGGTGACAATCTGGATCCGGAGAGCTACATTGCCTTCCAGATACTGGAATATGCCCTTCTTGACGTTCCGGGTGCACCACTTACCCAGACAATCCTCGATAAAGGCATTGGAGAGGACGTGGAGGGAAGCTATGATAACGGCGTTCTCCAGCCCTATTTTTCAGTTACGGTCAAAAAATCAGATGTTGGGAAAAAAGAGCTATTCCTTGATACCGTAAGGGAAGTCCTCTCAAATGAGGCAGAGAAGGGAATTGACAGGAAGGCTCTTCTGGCGGCCATCAATGTTTATGAATTCAGATACAGGGAAGCTGATTTCGGCTCCTACCCCAAGGGTCTTATGTACGGACTCCAGAGCCTGGACAGCTGGCTTTATGATGAGGATAAGCCCTTTATCCATATCGAATCCAATGCGGTCTTTGAAAAGCTTAGAAAGAAAGCGGACAGCGGCTATTTCGAGGAGCTTATAAGGAAATATCTTCTGGAAAACAGCTTCTCATCCGTTGTGGTATTAAAGCCTGAAAAGGGGCTTACGGCAAAGAAGGAAGCAGCAGCGGCAGAAAAGCTAAAGGCCTATAAGGAAAGCCTGTCGGATGAAGAGAAAAACAGGATAATAGAGGAAACGAAAGCCCTGAAGGCATATCAGGATGAGCCCAGCACCGAGGAGGAGCTCCTTACGATCCCGGTGCTCGCCGTATCAGATATAGAGAAGAAGGCGGAGCCTTTCAATAATGAGGTGAAGACTGCCGGTGGAACGAAGTATCTTTTCCACGATTACTACACAAACGGTATTGAGTACTTAAATATCTGCTTCAGCCTTGACGCTGTTCCCTCGGAGCTCATTCCCTATGCAGCGCTGTATACGGCGCTCCTCGGGCAGCTGAATACCGAAAACTACAGCTACAAGGATCTGAATAACGAGATCAATCTTAACAGCGGCGGCATTGCCTATAATATTTCAAATTTCCAGAATACGAAGGAGAGGACTAGGCTCTCTTCATTCCTTGAGATCCAGGGAAGATACCTTAAGGACAAAACGGATTTTGCCTTCAGGATCATTCCCGAGATACTTTTAAGCAGTGACTTTAATGACAGGAAGCGGGTACAGGAGGTTCTTTTAATGCTGAAGAGCAGGCTGTCGGACAAGCTTGTCTCGTCGGGACACGCTACCGGTGCCGTAAGGGCTTCTGCAGGCTTTTCAAGGGGAGCCGCTTTTCAGGAGGCGACCATCGGGGTAGTACTTTATGATATTTTGACTTCCCTTCTAAAGGATTTCGACGCTAATTTTGCCTCTCTTACCGGGAAGTTTAACAGGGTAAAGGAGCTTATCCTGACCCGGAAAAACCTTTCCTTTGACCTTACCGGGGACCGTGAAAGCCTTGAAAGGATTATGGAGATGGGAGAAAAATTCGCTTTTTCCTTAAGTGAGGGTTCTGATGAAAAGGCTCCCGACACCTTTACGAGGGGCAAAAAAACTGAGGGCATACGTACAGCGGCTCAGGTTCAGTATGTGGCAGAGGCTGGGAATTTCAAGGATAAGGGACTTGATTATTCGGGAGCCCTTAAGGTACTGAAGGTCATAATGGGCTATGATTACCTCTGGATGAATGTCAGGGTAAAGGGCGGAGCTTACGGCTGCATGAGCAGCTTTTCACGCTTTGGTGACAGCTACTTTGTTTCCTACAGGGATCCGAATCTAAAGGAAACACTTGATATTTTTAATGCCGCTTCCGACTATGTTGAGAATTTTGATGCTTCCGACAGGGATATGACAAAATATGTGATAGGAGCCGTGTCCGCAATGGATCACCCCCTTACTCCGAGGGCAGAAGGGCAGAGAAGCAGGGCAGCTTACCTTTCGGATATAAGCTATGAGGATATACAGAAGGAGCGCGATGAGGTTCTTGGCTGCAAAAAGGAAGATATCAGGGCACTAAAGCCCTATATGGACTGCATCAGAAACTCGGGCTATGTCTGTGTTCTTGGCTCCGAGGAAAAGATAAACGATAATAAGGAGCTGTTCACAGAGACAAGGACTCTTAATTAATGGAAAGTGTAAAAAGAGCCGGATATGTCACCATCATAGGACGGCCGAACGTGGGAAAATCCACACTTATGAATCATATACTGGGGATGAAGCTCGCTATAACCTCCAGAAAGCCGCAGACAACCAGAAAGCGTATGCTCACGGTATATACGGAGGAGCGCGGTCAGATCGTCTTTCTTGACACCCCCGGCATACATAAAGCGAAGAATAAGCTCGGGGAGTATATGGACCGTGCTGCCCTGAATACACTCCGTGATGTTGATCTGATACTCTGGATCGTAGAGCCGTCCTCCTTTATCGGTGAGGGTGAAAGGGCTATTTCAAAGCTTTTAACGGATGTTAATGTACCGGTTATTCTTCTCATAAATAAGACCGATACGGTAAAAGACAGAGAGATACCTGCTGTTATCGAAGCATACCGGGCTCTGTTCGGTTTTGAAAGGATAATCCCCATATCCGCAAAGCACAATATAGGAAGGGAAGAGCTTCTGACCGCGGTTTTTTCATTTTTACCCTATGGAGAGCCGTTTTATGATGAGGATACCATAACAGATGAGAGTGAACGGAGCATTGTTTCCGAGCTTATAAGGGAACAGCTTCTCAGAAATCTCTCCGAGGAGGTGCCTCATGGGACTGCCGTGGAGATAGAGAGCATGAAAGAAAATAAGGACCGCTGGGTCATAGATGCCAATATCTTCTGCGAAAAAAAGAGCCATAAGGGCATGATCATAGGGAAGGAAGGTCAGATGCTTAAAAGGATCGGAGCGGGCGCCAGGAAGGAGGCTGAAAAGCTCCTAGATAAAAAGGTGATGCTTCGTCTCTGGGTCAAGGTAAAAAAGGACTGGCGAAACGACGAGAAGGGCATCCGCTCCTTCGGATACAGGGATCAGGACTGATGGATGTTCTTAAGCTCCACGGTTTGGTAATAAAATGCGCGGATTATTCCGAATTTGACAGGCGGCTTACGCTCCTTACGGCAGAGAGGGGAAAGATCACCGTTTTTGCAAGAGCGGTGAAGCGTCCCGGAAACCGGCTTATGGCGTCTACCCAGCCCTTTGCCTTTGGAACCTTCCTCGTGACCGAGGGGAAAAGCGCCTATAATTTAAGGGAAACAGAGATAGACAATTACTTTCAGGAGATCCGTTCGGATCTTGACGCCTATTATCTCGGCAGTTATTTTCTGGAATTTGCAGACTATTATTCAAGGGAAGGCGTTGAGGATACGCCGCTTATTTCCCTGATCTATTCATCACTTCTTGCACTTTTACGCCCTGATTTCGATAATAGGCTGGTCCGCTCCGTATTTGAGATAAAGATAATCTCCATTGAAGGAGAGCTGCCTCCGCCGGATGGCTACGGTTCCCTGCTTCCCGGCACCCTCCATGCCCTGAAGTATATACAGGACAGCCCCTGCTCCCGGATTTTTACCTTCAATGTCAATGAGGAGATACTGTCAGAATTAACGGCTCTGTCGTCTTTTTATGTGGGAAAGACTGTACATAAGGAGTTTTCAAGCCGGAAGATCCTGAACGCGGTGTCAGTCCGCCAGAGTCATTCCGAGTTTCTTTACTTTTAAGCAGTGGAGAAGTATAATGGTTTGTTAGAAAAAAACGGAGCTTTACTGTTTGATGGCAAAGAGGAGAAAAGTCAGGCGTCAGTCTAGGAAACAGAAGACAAGGCGCGTAAAAGTATATATTGCTAGAACTCTTGCATTTATTCTGGCCATAGCTGCCCTTGTCGCTGTGATTTTTCTTTTGATCAGGCTTTTCGGAGTTGTAAAGGACGCCCTGCCCTTCGGTGCTGGTTCCGGAGCCTTATCTGAGGCCGATGGTGAAGAGAGCTCAAATTCCCATAATATAATTGATCTCAATAATGACGGCTCACTTACGGAAAAGAGCGTGGAGGATTTTGATACCTCCGAATACGATCCCGAGGAGCTGAAGAAGATGGTGAATTCAACCATTGAGAAGTATAATGCCTTGGGAGATGAATCGATAGTCCTCAAATCCCTGGAGATTAAGGACGGTCTTGCCAGAGCCGTTATCTACTACAAATCAGCTAAGGATTACGCAGCATATAATGAAAAGATCTTTGAGACCGGAAAGGCTTCCGACCTTGATATAACCGGATTCACCCTGGCTGATGACAAAAACCAGGTTCTTACCATTGACGCAATGGATGAGATCAAGGGTAATTATGTGATGCTTAATGATGACACGGTTATAGCCCTTCCCAAAGATATCCAGTATATATCCAGGAATGTGGTAAAGACCGGAAAGAAGACTGCAGAGGTAAAAAAGGCCGGAATCAACAGTATTATCATATATAAATAGTCTCAATGTTTTCCTGAGCGAAGCGAAGGAATCGAAGTGTCATCCTGAGCGAAGCGAAGGATCTTAAATAATAATACACAACATACAAGAAGGAGAGCAGTATGGAAAAAACAATGGACAAGATCGTAAATGTCTGCAAGGGCAGGGGATTTATCTACCCCGGCAGTGAGATCTACGGAGGTCTCGCCAATACCTGGGACTACGGAAACCTCGGCGTGGAGCTGAAAAATAATATAAAGAAGGCCTGGTGGCAGAGATTTGTGAGCGGAAATAAATATAATGTGGGTGTTGACTGTGCGATCCTTATGAATACCCAGACCTATGTGGCTTCCGGGCATATAAAGAGCTTTTCCGATCCGCTTATCGACTGTAAGGAGTGCCACGAACGCTTCCGTGCGGATAAGATCATAGAGGACTGGAGTAAAGAGAATAATGTTACCCTTGATTCCTCCGTTGACGGCTGGTCGAATGACGAAATGATGGACTTTATAAGGAAGAACGGTATACCCTGTCCTACCTGCGGTAAGCATAATTTTACCGACATCCGCCAGTTCAACCTTATGTTCAAGACCTTCCAGGGCGTTACCGAGGATTCGAAGAATACGGTATATCTCCGTCCCGAGACTGCGCAGGGTATCTTCGTAAACTTCAAGAATGTGCAGCGTACCAGCCGGAAGAAGATCCCCTTCGGCATAGGGCAGATAGGAAAGTCCTTCAGAAACGAGATCACCCCAGGAAACTTTATCTTCCGTGTACGAGAGTTTGAGCAGATGGAGCTGGAATTCTTCTGCGAGCCGGGAACAGATCTTGAATGGTTCAAATACTGGAAGGAGTACTGCCATCAGTTCCTTCTGGATCTGGGCCTTACTCCCGAAAACTTAAGAACCCGTGACCATGACCCTGCGGAGCTTGCTTTCTATTCAAGAGCCACCACGGACTTTGAATTCCTCTTCCCCTTCGGCTGGGGAGAGCTCTGGGGAGTTGCGGACAGAACCGACTATGACCTTACGCAGCACCAGAATACCTCGGGCGAGGATATGAGCTATTTTGATGACACAAAGAATGAAAGATATGTGCCATACTGCATAGAACCTTCCCTCGGCGTGGAGCGTATGGTACTTGCCATCCTCTGCGACGCCTATGATGAAGAGGAACTTGAGGGCGGAGACATAAGGAATGTGATGCACTTCCATCCGGCTCTTGCACCTGTTAAGATCGGTGTATTCCCCTTGAGTAAGAAGCTTAATGAGGGTGCAGAGAAGATCTATGATGAATTAAGCAAATACTGGAACTGTGAGTTTGACGACCGCGGTGCCATCGGAAAGCGTTACAGGAGGCAGGACGAGATAGGAACCCCTTACTGCATAACCTACGATTTTGACTCCGAAACCGATGATTCGGTAACCGTCCGTGACCGTGATTCCATGGCACAGGAAAGGGTAAAGATCGCAGATCTAAAGGATTATTTCAGGGATAAATTTATTTTTGTATGAAAGGCAGTAGTTTATGAAACAGTATACAGCAAATGAGCTTCGCAATACCTGGAAGCAGTTTTATATTGACAGGGGACACGTGGACTGCGGTGCGGTGTCCCTGGTAAGTGACGGATCTACCGGTGTTATGTTCAATGTGGCAGGTATGCAGCCCCTTATGCCATACCTCCTCGGGAAAAAACATCCGAAGGGCACAAGGCTCTGCAACGTCCAGGGCTGTGTCCGTACAAACGATATCGACTCGGTTGGTGACAAGAGCCACGTTACCTTCTTTGAGATGCTGGGAAGCTGGAGTCTCGGTGATTATTTCAAGGAGGAACGCTGCAAATGGAGCTATGAGCTCTTAACTGAGGTCTTCGGCTTTGACGCGGACCATCTGGCAGCTACGGTGTTTGCTGGTGATGAGAATGCTCCCCGGGATGAAGAGGGGGCAGAGTACCGCATAGCCTCCGGCTTTAAGAAGGAAAATATCTATTATCTTCCTGCTAAGGACAACTGGTGGGGCTTGGAGTACGGTCCCTGCGGCCCCGACAGCGAGATGTTCTATATCGAGGATAAGCCGGATTGCGGTCCCAACTGCGGCCCCGGCTGTGACTGCGGCAAATATACGGAGCTCGGAAATGATGTTTTCATGCAGTATGAAAAGCATCATGACGGGACGCTTACGCCCTTAAAGCAGAAGAACGTTGATACAGGCTGGGGGCTTGAAAGAATACTTGCATTCTTAAACGGCAGCCGAGATGTATATCAGGTCGATGTATTCAGTCCGGTAATAAGCTATATCGAAAAGGAAACAGGCGGGAAATACAATGCTGATGAAAAAGAGACCCGTTCCATGCGTATCCTTGCTGATCACATCCGTACTTCGGTAATGCTTATAGGTGACGAGGCGAAGCTTACTCCTTCAAATACCGGAGCAGGCTATATTTTAAGACGTCTTATCCGGCGTGCGGTGAGACACGCTAGGACCCTCGGTCTTTCTAAGGAAAAGATTCTAGAGATCGCAGAGATCTTTATCGATAAGATCTATTCCGAAAGCTATCCGAACCTTGTTTCGAACCGGAAATTCGTGCTTTCCGAGCTTGAAAAGGAGATTACAAGGTTTGAGAGCACCCTTGAAAACGGTATGAAGGAATTTAAGAAGATCCTTGATAAGGCAAAGGCTGAAAAGAAGACAGTCCTCGACGGCGCTGATGCCTTCTTCCTTTACGATACCTACGGCTTCCCTCTGGAGCTTACGATTGAGCTTGCCGGAGAAGAGGGTCTTTCAGTTGATGAACAGGGCTTTAATGCCGGAATGGAGGAGCAGAAAAAGAAGGCCCGTGAAAGCCAGAATTTCTCTGCTGACCTTGAAGCTGCGTCAGGGGTATTCGATTCCCTGGATCCGTCTTATATATCTGAGTTCAGCGGATACGGAAATACAGAGGATGACGGGAAGATCATTGCTCTTGCAAAGGGTTCAGAGCTTTGTGACAGCCTGAATGAAGGCGATAAGGGCAGTATCGTTACTGATAAAACGCCTTTCTACGGAACCATGGGAGGTCAGGTAGGAGACAGGGGTGTGATCACCGTTAACGGATCAGCTGAATTCTTTGTTTCCGAGACAGTTCACTCTGGAAACCGTATCGTTCATATAGGAGAGGTGAGAAAGGGCTCCTTTAAGACAGGAGACAATGTGATACTTCAGGTTGACCGTACCGAGCGTGCCCGTACCTGCAGGAACCATTCGGCTACACACCTTCTTCAGAAGGCTCTTAGGGAGGTTATCGGTGAGCATGTGGAGCAGGCAGGATCCTATCAGGATACGGATAAGACTAGGTTTGACTTTACCCACGACAAGGCTCTTACAAAGGATGAGCTTAATAAGGTTGAAGATCTTGTAAACAGGAAGATTGCAGAAGCACTTCCCGTTGTTACCGAAGAAATGACAATGGAAGAGGCTAAGAAAACCGGAGCCATGGCACTTTTCGGTGAAAAATACGGCGATATCGTAAGAGTCGTAAAAATGGGAGATTTCTCCGTCGAGCTCTGTGGTGGAACCCATGTTTCAAATACAAGCCATGTCGGTATCTTTAAGATACTTTCCGAAAGCGGAGTAGCTGCCGGAATAAGAAGGATAGAGGCTCTGACAGGTGACAATGCGAGAGCTTATTACCGCGATGAGGAGGAAAAGCTTTATAATGCCGCGGCACTTCTTAAGACCACTCCGGCCGATCTCTCTGAGCACATAAAGAAGCTGCAGGATGAATTAAAGGCAGTTAAAAGCGAAAACGAGTCCCTTAAGAGCAAGGCAAACAGTGAGGCTCTTGGGGATGTTGCGGAAAAGGATATTAAGGGAGTGAAGCTTCTGTCGGCTGCCATTAAGGATGTTGATATGAACGGACTCCGGGATCTCTCCGATAAGCTTAAAGCTGGAAAGGATGCGGCTGTGATCGTGCTCCTGTCCGACTGCGGCGGCAAGGCAAATATCGTTGTTGCTGCAACCGAAAGCGCCATAGGAAAGGGTGCCCACGCCGGAAATCTCATTAAGGAGATCGCTCCTCTTGTTGGAGGAGGCGGCGGAGGACGTCCCAATATGGCCCAGGCCGGCGGAAAGAACGCTGCCGGTATCCCGGATGCTTTGAACAAAGCGGAAGAGGTGCTTGGCGGTATGCTTCAGTGATGTGTCATCCTGAGGAGCGTCGGTCATCTTGTCATCCTGAGGAGCGCCAGCGACGAAGGATCTTATAGAAAATGGCAATAAAGTTTTTATTGCCATTTTTCGTATTTAATGCTTATTAAACTCGCAAACGCTTCGCTTTTTGCTCGTTATAAAATCGCTGCTGACGCAGCTCTCCGGGTACGGGGCTTATAACCCCGCACCCGAAATCAAGATATTCCCACCACCTAAAGGTGGTGGGTTATCTTGATTATTTTATATATTAACAGAGGGTCAAAGTTTCCGAAATTAGGAAGTTCGCGGGCTGCGAAGAGGCTTTCTGATGAAGCAGATGGATGTCTGGACAAGTCAAATGTGAAAATGCCGGGATGCTACTTAAGCTTCATCATACTTACTCTTCCAGATGGTAAAAACCTCGCTTTGAACGATAATGGAGAAATAATAAAGTAGTAAATGGTTTATTCATATACAGGCACAATGATATGATTTCCCGCGGTCAATGCCGATTCCGCAGACAGGTGGTTTATGGAGGCGATTTCATTCTTAAGCCTTTCTCTGTCGTTCTGTTCGGGGCACAGGTATTTTTCTGCAAGAGAATCAAGGCTGTCTCCGGGATAGATCATTATGCTGCTGTAGTGCTTCTGTTTTATAGAATCGGAGGATGAGGAATCAGCGAAGGAGCAGATGCTCCCAAGTAGGGTCAGCAGTATGAGCAGCAGAGAGAGAACGGTTATAAACCGTGCTGCCAGTCTTTTCGCCCTGCGCTGTCCCTTTATCCTCCGATGCTTCTTTATTTTGCAAATGTGGTCATAATTCGTTAAATTATATGTTCTTCCCGTTTCATCGAAGTTATCTGAATATCCTACGTTTTCTATGTTGATATTATTTCTGATGATGCCTTCCATAGTCCTGCCTGTCTGCCTTTCTGCCTTTTCCGTGAATATCGGTATCTTAATTCGATCATCTGAAGCTATATACGTTTTAGTCCCCGGGTCCGGCAACTCAGAACATCTGTTCGATGACTGTATTTTATCGAACAACCGTTCCCTTGTCAATAGTTTTTTCGAATATCTGTTCGATTGTTGATTATCCTTACGCATATACCAAATCTCTTTGTTCGTTCAACCTGATCTTAAATGATTTGAAGTCCAATAAAACTCCCTCAATTCCGGTCTCGGAAGACCTATAAATATATTTTTCAAACTAAGATTGAATTAATATAGCCGTGATGATATAATTTTGTCTGTATCTAAGGCGTTTCGCCTAAAGCATGAACAAATGATGATCGTCCGTTCTGGGATATTGCTCATGCTATTTTCACATTTTTAATAGCAGGAGCAGAAGAGACAGAGCATTACAGGCAGCTGTTATTTCCGTGTACTCCTGCAGAAAAACTTAAGGGAGGAATTGGAAATGAAAATGTTCAAGCCTGTTTACAGATATCCGCTGAAGAAAAGTGATGGATGGAAGAAGCTGACGGGAGACCTGCCGGTAAAGATGACTCATCCGGAGTTTTGCGCCACGTTTATGATGTTGAATAAAAAAAGACCGGAGGTCGTATATTCAGAAAAGTTTGTCATCACGAATATAGACCTTACCAGGGTTGAACTGGTGACCAAAGAGGACAAGAAGGATAAAATTGATCAATGGGCAGAGTTTTTCAAGGCGAAGACCTGGGAGGACATGAAGATGCTTGCTGAGAAGAATGAATCTATAGGAAGAGCAGTATCCGGAGTATGGCAGCTTACGGAAGAGGAGAAGATCCGTCAACGATGCCGTGCAAGAGAGGAATGGATCATCAATGACAACTACAAGACGAGAAAGCTGAAAGAGCAGGAAGAAGAGCTTAAGCAGAAGGATGCTGCATTAGAGCAGAAAAATGCAGCATTAGAGCAGAAGGATGCAGCATTAGAGCTGAAGGATGCAGCGATATCTGATCAAAAAGTGATCATTGAACAGCTGCAGGCTAAAATTGAGCGTCTTAAGAATATGATGTAGTGGTATATTACAGCTGTATGCGGCATGCCTGAAAACTGCAGTTATGGGACCCTGTTTCCGGCGGTAAGCCAAAAAATAGACGAGTTACCGCCGAAAATAATAATTGATTCCGGCGGTAACTTCAATTAAAAGTCCACAGGGATGCTGTGGTATCTTTTTTGATCTCTTCGGATTTCAAGAGATCTGTCCTGTTAAAAACCTTGTTAAAAACCATCAGGACTCATTGACGTTCCACACCATAAATGGTATTTTTTGATACATGAACATGATCAAAGATACCATTTCGTACCAAATATGAGGTGTTCCAATGACAATAGAAGAGATGAAAAAAGAAAAAGCATCACTGGGGATCAGTAATGAGGAACTGTCAGGTCTTTCGGGAGTCCCGGTCAGTACTATTCAGAAGGTTCTGTCCGGCACCACTGCTTCGCCGAGAATGAGCACGATCGTCGCTCTGGAAGAGGGCTTACGGATCGCAGACCGTAACTGCCGGATCTGTTCCCCGATTCATGATACAGGCAGCTCTGATATGGTTAAGGAAGAGGTTGTTGACTATTGTTCCAAAGGTCAGGGAGACTATACTCTGGATGATTATTATGCCATTCCCGATGAGAGAAGGGTGGAGCTCATTGACGGGGTGATCTACGACATGGGAGCTCCCACATACAGGCATCAGGCAATGCTCGGAGAATTATACCTGCAGTTCAGAGCCTGTATAGATAAGCACAGGGGAAGCTGCAGGGTCGTATTGTCTCCCTGTGATGTACAGCTCGATAATGATAATAAGACAATGGTGCAGCCGGATCTTTTCATCATTTGCCGGAATTTTGATATAAACATGAAGCATTTTACGGGTGCGCCGGATCTTGTTGTTGAGATCATATCTCCCTCTACCAGATCGAAGGATATGCTTTTGAAATCATATAAATACGGAAAAGCCGGAGTCCGTGAGTACTGGCTCGTTGATCCGGAGGAGGAAGAGGTGATAGTTTACGATTTCACGGGCAGGGATATGAAATTGAACAAATTCTCTTTTTCTGACACCGTTCCAATCTGCATTTCCGAAGGAAAGTGCAGCCTTGATTTCTCAATTATCAGCAAAGCTTTAAGGTAGTCGTATTCCCGGGTATAGTTCAATTTAATGCGATCCCGTTAAGGGTCTAAAGAAGAGGACAAAAAGAGGACAAAAAGAGGACAAAAAGAGGACAAAAATAACAGAAAATTCATAAATTGTGTTTATTTTTTGTGCATAAGTGATATAATATAGAAAGTTCATTAATTGTTTCTGTTCAGGGACCGGTCCGGGATAAAGCATTCTTAAGCTTCGGAATACTTAAGATTTATTCAGGACAGATCAGTAATTGCAGATCAGTAATTGCAGATCAGGCAATTGCAGGTCAGTAATTGCACAACGTTAATAAAGGAGGCTTGGATGTTAAAAAAACAGAGTATTCTACTTAAGCTTATGATTATGACACTGCCCCTTGCGATCTTTGCGATTGTTATGGGAATTTATGCAGGAGTGAGTCAGCTGTCGGTATTAAACGAGGCAAAGGAAGTTTACTTTGACGAGCTGTCCGGCATTATTGATGATGTTCTTGCCTGCGACAGGGATTTCTACCAGTCACAGATAGGTAGTGACCGTGCCCACATCAAGGAACAGGCGGGAGATGAGGCTGCCGTAAAGGAAGAGCTTGATGATTATGACGGAAATAAGCAGCAGGTATATGACGGCCTTGATTCCATTACCGCAGCAACCTCAAAGGATCCTTATCTTTATAACAGCTTCAGGATAGACGGACAGACTGCATCGGTCGCTGATCTTCTTTCAGATGCAAAGGCAAAGGTGGATGCCTGGGCTGCAATATATGACCCTCATACCAAGGCGGGAGATTATGAATCACAGTATTCGGCCTTTCTCGAGGCGAGGGAGATCATAGGCTCCATGCAGGATATTATTGAGGAATACGGAAATTATAAGAATAAGGAAATGCAGAATGAGATCCGGAACAAGGTAATAGTTCTCATTGTGATAATCGGTGTGATCGTTATTCTTATAGCATTCCTTACGGTTTCTGTTCTCCGTTATCTCCTCGGAAGTACGAAGGAAATCAATAATTCCCTGTCCCATATGGCCCGGGGTGAATTTGTAAGGATCAATAACTATCTGGATTACCGGGATGAGATAGGAGGCATGATACAGAGCACGAACAGCGTGATAGATAAGCTTAGCGAGATCATTTCTGATATCCGCGAGACCACCGAAACACTTGGGAATTCTTCTTCGGAGCTTGCAGACACCGCAAATCAGATATCCCATACCGCAGATGATGTGAGCAATGCGGTTCAGGATATCGCAAAGGGTGCCACCGAGCAGGCAGATAATATTCAGCAGGCAACACAGAGTGTCGGAAATATCGATGATGCAGTATCAGGTGTTACCGCAAATTCAAATATGCTTGCCGATACTGCTAATGAAATGAACACCTCAAGCCAGGATTCCGCATCGGAGCTTGACAAGCTGATGAAGAGCTCAGAGGAGATGAACAGGAATGTAGAAGAAATAACAGCCGCTATCAGTGCTACCAGCAGTGCGGTTAATACTGTTAATGAAAAGGTTGATATGATAACGAATATCGCTTCCCAGACAAACCTCCTTGCTCTTAATGCCAGCATAGAGGCGGCCAGGGCCGGCGAAGCGGGAAGAGGCTTTGCTGTTGTTGCAACAGAGATCGGAAATCTTGCCACAGATTCCAATACCACAGCTGATGAGATACGTAAGGAAATGACCAGCCTTCTTTCCCAGTCCGAGCAGGCGACCTTAAAGGCAGAGCAGGTTAAGAAGGTTGCCTTGGAGCAGCAGGAGGTACTGCAGGCTACGGTTGAAAGTATTCACGGGCTTATTGCGAATATCGAGACAACGGTTAACGGGGTCGGAAGTATCTCAAGTGATGCAGGGGTTTGTATGTCCGCTAAGGATGTGGTTGTGGATGTTATGGATTCCCTTTCCGCGATTTCCGAAGAAAATGCCGCATCTACGCAGGAAACCAGCGCTTCCATGCAGGAGCTTAATGCTACCGTAAATGTTCTTGCAGGATCTGCTGACCAGCTGAAGGGACTTGCGGAGAGACTGAGGGATAATATGTCATTCTTTAAGTAAGTTCCTTTTTTCGATTAGGAGTCTCAGGTTTTCAAGTATCAAGGCTCCTCCGAATACAATAATGAAATTCAGGGCAAAGGAGAGTGGAAATACTATTCTTTGCCCTATTAAATATCCGGGCATTCCGGCATTAAAGCACTGTATCATATAGACGGGGAGTGCGAGATTGCCGGTCAGGTGCAGGAATGAGTAAAGCTTTGGCTTTGCTTCAAAAAAGCATTTCAGGTTTTCGTTATGAGCGGCTCCGAGGATCAGAGGCGGAATAAGAGAAAGAATGATGGAAATCCCGAATAAAAGTCTGATCACACCGGTTTCACTGAGGGCGGAGGGCATCCTGAATTTAAGAAGGAGAAAAAGCCCGAGCCCCGCCAGAGATAAAATAACGCACGAAATAGTAACCCTGCCATCAGGCACCGGGAGCATTTCTTCATCGGATCCGTTCTTCAAGATTCCCCGTATCATAAAACCGATCAGCATAAATGCAAAGCCGATATAATAATAGCTTTCCATTTTTAACGGATTAATGAGCCACAGGAATATAAGAAGCAGGCAAAAAAGGGGAAGACTCTTTACCGGAAGCAGCTTTCCCATAAAGAAAAGTATAATATAAAAGAAGAGTATCCCTGTCACAAACCAGTATAGTGAGGGGTAGATAAATACTGTAAATAACCCCGAGGGTTCAAGGGAATAAAATCCGGTCAGGTAGGAGAGAAGGTAGAATAATAAAAGCAGAGGGAGGATCCGCTTTATCCTTCTAAGATACCAGCCCGGAAAATCCTTAAGATCGGCAGATCTGATTGAAGGGAACAAAGAAAAGCCGCTTATTAAAAAAAAGAGATTATTTCCGAGAGTATCCCCGAAAACAGTGATCCACTTCCATTCTCCGGGCAGAAGGCTGTTACAATGATAGCAGAAGATCATTACGGTTGCCGCAGCCTTCAGGATATCGATTATATAGATTTTATTCTGTTTCAAATTAACCTCCGGAAATGAACTTTGGAAAGATTCTTCGCCTCGCTCAGAATGACACTTGCTTAACGCCAAGGCAGTCCTCTGATCGAAATACATCAACCCATCTATAGCGATATTTTCAGGATATACGTTTACATTATAACCCAGGCTAAAAAGAAGTAAACCAAATAATTGTTATTCTGAGCGAAGCGAAGGATCTTATCCGTATATTTTTTTTATTTTCTTAATGATTTTTACGATACTTTTCGGTTATAATAGCAGTCAGGAATATCGACCATAGAGAGGAAAATAAAATGAAGAAAAAGCTGTTTATATTTCTAACGGTATTAGCGCTTTTATTCAGTTCACTTCTCGCTTTTGCGGCGGTTTACAGACGTTCGGCCAATGTTTCTTCAGAGGTGGAGCAGTATCAGAAGGCATCCGAAGACTGGATAAAGTCCAAGGGCTCCTGGATCACCGGAGAGGATATTTACTTTATCCGCTTCGGGGGCAAAAATATAGAGCATGCTGTTTCCGTAGATGAGGAAAAAAAGACCATTACCACCGAAAAAGGCAAAATCTATAACCTTGAAACCGACGGCTTCCTCCAGTCCTGGGCAGGCACTCACTTCTATAAGAAGAGTGAAGGCAAGAACGGGACAGAGTGGAAGATGATAGAGTGGCCACAGATCAATATTATAAGGAAAAAGGAAAAGGGCAGTGACGAAAACGGCGAATACTACTTCTATGTATTCAGCTATGAGTTCAAGGACGAGATGTGAATTCCGGTATAAAGCTTTCCTTGGCGACTGACCTGTCCTGGATATAGGCGTTTTCAATACCAAGCTTTATGGCGTAGTCAACGAGCCTGTCGTATTCGGCTTTTGTTATCCGGCGGTCAAGCTCAGGGAATTTTTCTCCGATCCCGGGCATAGGGGTGTACTGGCTCATTATGCTTATATATATTGAATCCCCGTAGGTTTCGTTAAGATATGAAAGCACCTTTTTCCCGTTCTTTACGTGGCCTGGGAGAAGGAGATGTCTCACTATTACACCGTTTTTTATTAGCCCCCTTCCGTCAAACTCCACAGAGGGGCATTGCCTTACCATCTCGGATAGTGCTCCTTTTGCGACCTCGGGATAATCTGCAGCCTTTGAATACTTTAAGGCGACATCATTTTCCATATATTTAAAATCCGGTAGATATACATCTATAAGCCCGTCAAGGAGCTTCAGGGCTTCTTTTTTTTCGTATCCGGAGCAGTTATAGATAAAGGGCTTGTCAAATCCTCTTTCTTTGGCGAGGGCAATTGCATCAGCGATTCCCGGGATAAAATGATCTCCGGTCACGAGATTTATATTATCCGCGTTTTTCTCCGAAAGCTCAAAAAAGATGTCTTTAAGTCGTTCTGTTGAGACTTTTTCGCCGGTTTCTCCAACGGAAATCTTTGTATTCTGGCAATATACACAGTGCAGTGCACAGCCGGAGAAAAAGACTGCGCCGGAGCCGTTCCCTCCGGAAATACAGGGCTCCTCCCATAAATGCAGTGCTGCCCTTGCAATTCTTATTTCATTATTGCAGCCGCAGACCCCGATAACCCTGTCTCTGTCCACATTACAATTTCTTGGACAGAGCCGGCATTTTTTTTCATTCAACCGATGATTTTCGAACATATGAAACATACGCCAAAAGTTACATTTAAGATAAAATACGGATTCATTCTACCTTATATCAGGATCGAATACAAAGCTTCACTCTTGTCATCCTGAGCGCATTTATAGCTTTGGCGGTTTTTTCGCTTTATTTTCCTGCTTTGCTGCCTCTTTTTTTTCTAGATGTCGTATGTGCTCATCCAGCTTTTTTCGTCCGCTCTTTGGTTTTTTATCGATTTCTGAGAGCTTCACAGGCCGTACCTTGTCCTTTTTTGCATAAACCGCATTTTCGATGTCATTTGCCTTTTTCATCAAGTCATCTATGTTATTAGTATTACCAATATCAGCAGTACCGGTAATTTTCGCGGGCTGAACCTTGACCGGTTCGGGGAAGACATTAAATTTCGAGAGAATATCAGCCATTGCAAGCCTGTCGGCACCCTGTTTGGTAGAGTGCTTGTCTATTCCGCCGCCTTTCTGGGTTCTTTTGGCTGCGGTATATGCCCTTGCGGCTTTTTGCATTTCATCCTGGAGCTTCTTTAACTTGGTCAGATCATCTTTCTCAATATAGTCTTTCTGGGCTCTGTAATTCCTGCCGTCTATGGTCATCCCTGACTTAAGGTTGTCATATGCAGAGATATATGCCTTATATGCTTTCTCCATAGCATTGAATTCAGTTGAATTAAAGAAGCTGATGTGTGTGTGGCTTCTCATTGCGTCCCATGCATTTTTCATCTCAGCTATCTTATTATCTGATGCTGTGAGTTTATCGGCTCTAAGCCGGGTGATCTGATCAGTTGTGACCTGATTATTCCGTGCTTTGGGTGCTGCTGCATGGGTCGTAGGGTTATTTAACGCATAAAATGAAGTGTTAGATACAGAACTGGCTTTACGGTCTATAAAGGCATCTTCAAGTGCAGGCTCTTTAATATTTACGTTTAATGCTTTACCTGCTTCGTATTTAAATGTTTCATATTCATTGCGTATTAAACCGGCATCTCCGAAGCCATCTGAATACTGTTTTGTATTGATAAGCTTTTCCCTGAAGGACAAAAGCTGCTGCTTCTGCTCATCGGACAGCATGACATAACCGTTGGGACTAAGGGATGTTGATGACTTTGCCTTATATCCGGGTTGTTCCTTAAAGAAACCGGGCGCTTTTATATATTGGAAACTATACTTTTCATAATCACCTGTAAAGCCCGTGATCTCATTACAGAACGAACTGAGCCGGCTGTAGAAATCGACTCCCAGTTCAGCAACCTTTCCTTTTGAATGTATTTTTTTCATCTTGGCAGCCAAAACGCCAAGATTCAGTATATCCTGCATGGTGCATTGTGAAGAAAGAGCTCTGTTAATAAAGCGCTCCAGACTTGTATTATATTTAGGATTGTCTTTTGGGGAAAGAGGATCTGTATAGCTGCTATCATCATCGATTTCTTTCAGCAGGTTGATCTGCTCTTCTGTAAAAAGGTCGGCATCGTTTATGAATAAGTACCTGGTTCTTTTTGGCATAGTCTTTTCTCCTTATTTGAGAACATGGAATTAATTACTTCTGTTTATATATACAATCCGAAACGAAAAATGAGCCCGGAACAATATAGACTCTAAACATAGAGCCAGGTTTTTTTATGATTTTGACAAATTCTCGAAAGATAGAAGAGTGTAGGATTGACAACAGTATATTGATTTAGCGGTGAACCCACTGCCGAGAGTGATGAAGGGAGGGCACAAATGGAGGATTTATTGGATTAAGGCCTATTGGGCTAAGGTGGACTACGCCGGGAAGCTCTAAAAGTTGATCAGCGGCGGCTTGAAGAAGCCGCCGCTGTTTTAGTATAATGGTAAAAACGTGAAAAACGGAGGTTCCGCCATGAAGAAGCCGTTGCCCATAGGGGTGGAGTTTTTTGAAGAATTCAAAAGAAATGATTATTATTATGTGGATAAGACTCTTTTCATAAAGGAGCTCCTGGATAAAAAAGGGAAGGTAAACCTTTTCACCCGCCCCCGGCGCTTTGGAAAGACATTGACTCTGGATATGCTGCGTTGCTTTTTTGAGGAGGGAGGCGATCCCTCGCTATTTGAGGGCTTGAAGATCATGGAGGCGGGAGAGAAATATACCTCCATGATGGGAAAATATCCGGTGATTTTTTTAACCCTGAAATCAGCCAAAACAGGGGATGAGAAGTCGGCTTTTGAGGCTTTGAGGTATGTGCTGGGCAGGGAATTTGACCGACATGCTTTTGTGCTTGAAAGTGGAGCGATAAACGCGCAGGATAAGGAAGATTTTCTGAGCTTCAGAGACAGAAAGCCGGAACCCGGTGAATACAAGGACAGCCTGAAATTTTTATGCGAGTGTATTAAAAAGGCCACCGGGAAGAACACCATCATTTTGATTGACGAATATGATGTGCCTCTGGAGAGCTCATTTTACGACGGCTATTATGATCATATGGTGAGCTTCATCCGCAGTCTTTTCGAAGGGGCACTAAAGACCAATACAGCCCTTGAATTTGCCGTCATCACAGGGTGCTTAAGGATCTCAAAGGAATCCATCTTTACCGGGCTTAACAACTTAAAGATCAATTCCATAATGACTAATAATTACGGAGAGTTTTTCGGCTTTACAGATGAGGAAGTAAAGGCCATGCTGGATTTTTATGAGCTTTCGGACAGATATGAGGAAGTGCGAAGCTGGTATAATGGCTATGACTTCGGCGGGAAGAATGTCTATAATCCCTGGAGCACCATATATTATGTGGACGACCACGTGGCAAAGCATGATGCCTTCCCCGTATCCTACTGGGCAAACACCAGCTCCAATTCCATTGTCCGGGACCTTATAGAGAGGGCGGACTCCGACACAAAGGGGGAGATCGAGAGGCTCATCGAAGGCGAGAGCATAGAAAAGCCTGTGCATGAGGACATCACCTACGGAGAGATCTACCAGAAGCAGGATAATCTCTGGAATTTCATGTTCTTTACGGGGTATCTGAAGATCACGTCCCAGCGTTTTGATTCGGATAAGCTCTATGCCACACTGGTGATACCAAACCGGGAAACAAGGTATATCTATTCTGAAAAGATCATCAACTGGTTCGATAAGGAGATCGTAAAGAAAGCCGACAGGAGCGCGTTATTTGAAACAATGAAAAAGGGCGACGCCGAAGGCTTTGAGAGGGAGATCAATAAGCTCCTGACTCCATCCATAAGCTACATGGATTCTTATGAAAACTTCTATCACGGCTTTATGGTCGGGATCTTAACCGGCAGCAATGAATTTATCATAAAATCCAACCAGGAGTCGGGAGACGGCAGGAGCGATATCCTTGTCAGACCTGTCAGGATGTTCGATAAAGCCTTTGTGATCGAGCTTAAGACAGTCAAACTGGAAGGCAGGAAGCCCCTCACCCTGGAAATGATGGATGCGGCGGCTGAGGAGGCGATAAAGCAGATCGATGATCGGCACTATGCAGACAGTCTCCTGGAGGAGGGCTACGGAAACATCGGCCGGTACGGAATATCTTTCTTCAGAAAGGACTGCCGGGTGCATTATAGGGACGGATATTAAGTATTTTATTTTAAGTCAGCGGGTAAGTCGGCGGGACGGTTCGAGACCACTGAAAAAGTAAGGGTTTACGACACAAATCCCCGAGAATCCTTTTAATGATTTCAGGATTTCTATGCATGGATCTCGAAGATTCTTTCTGAAACTATGATGTATCCTTTATTGGGCCTA
>Ga0256407_10003167_pt1 | contig 29871 bp, 25 predicted proteins | sample RumenRJG_04DNA_FD_193489 | JGI IMG/M metagenome (GOLD analysis project Ga0256407, IMG submission 193489) | Bovine rumen microbial communities from Lethbridge, Alberta, Canada - RJG_04 | ecosystem: Host-associated > Mammals > Digestive system > Stomach > Rumen | place: Canada: Alberta...
CCTGCCGGACCGACGTTGTAGCTGATCAGCTGGCCGACGTTGCTGTTGTAGCAGAGCAGGCCGTTGTATGTTCCCACCCAGAGCATGCCGTCGCTGTCTATGAACAGGGCGCTGACCCATTTGTTCATGATTTCGGAGATTGTCCGGATGACGCGGCCGTCGGTCGGGTCGATTATGCTGAAGCCGTTACCATGGGTACCGACGTAGAGGACGTTGTTCCTGGAATCGTAGGCAAGGCTCTCGGTACGCACCGAGCCTAGATGGTTCGCGTTGGTCGCCCTGTGGATTTCGCCGCCGCGTGGACGGACGAAGAGGCCGTCGAGATAAGTGGCGATCCAGAGAGTGCCGCTGTTGTCCATTGCCAGAGACATGACCGAGTTGTTGCTCAGGGCGGAGTTGGCGGCCGTGTAGCTGTATTTCCGGCCGTCAGGAGTAATCTGGACTATGCCGCCGCCATCAGTGCCGACCCATAGGTCGCCGTTGTAAGGGTCGCGGAGCACCGAAGTCACGCAGGAGCTGTTGCCGCCGAAACGGGAGTCGGTGCTGGTGGAGACATACTCGAAACCGTACATGGATTTAGGAATCACCATGAGTCCGGTCTGGAAGGCGCCTACCCATATATTTCCCTGGACGTCCTCGAAGAGGGCATGTACTTTCCAGGTTGAGATGTCGTACGGAATATTGGCGAGACTGAGGCTATGGCTGGTATCGGTCTCGAGATCATATACAAGGATGCCGCGGTTTTCTACTCCGACGAGGAAAGAATGGTCTCCGGCGCGCTGGATAGAGCTGTCTCGCAGGAGGCACTGGACACGGCAGGTCGAGGCGTAGCGGTCTTTCGATGCCCGGATCTTGCCGGTCTCGGCATCGAAGATCAGGATTCCGCAGTTGAATGTACCTATTATAATATTACCTGTGCTGGGATCCTCCGCATAGTCCTGGGCGACTACAATCTTGGAGAGAGACGAGGTCTCAGGAGTCCAGAAAGTGTCCGAAAGGAGCACTCCGGTCCGGCTGTCGACGACAAAAATGCCGCCTACGTCCTCGTTCGACATCCATACTCTTCCAGAAGAATCGAGAAAAATGCCATTGATATATGTCGTAGGAAGGTTCGAGTTGAGAGTATTTCGCTTCTCGGATACGAGCTTATGCGTCTTGGCATCGATCACGTAGACTCCGTGCTGCGATGTGGAGACCCAGATTTCCGAGCCGGTCACGGTCGGGACTTCTATGATTCCTGTAACATATTGCGAAGAGTTCGGGACGGAGAGGTCGCCGAGATCGAATTTGCTGAATGTGTTGTAGTCCGGATCGAAGATCTGGAGACCTGCGGAGGTTCCAGTCCAGAATACTCCATGGCTGTCCTCTTTGATGGTCATCACGAGGTTGCTGGCGAGGGCGTCAGTGCGCGATGGATCGAAACGGAATGTGGTAAAGCTTCGGCCGTCGAATCTGGCGAGTCCGTTCTCGGTGGATACCCATATGAACCCTTTACTGTCCTGAGTAAGGTCATTGATCTGAGAGTTAGGCAGTCCGTATTCGGAAGTATAAAATCTCGCCATCTGTGCATTTCCGACTGTAGCTAGTGTCAAAAATGACAGAAAAGTGAATAGTTTGTAGTGTTTCATTTGTGCGTAATTCAAGATCAATGTTACAAATTTAATAAAATCTTTTAAATCTGGAATCTTTTGGAGGCTTTTCTTTTGATTTTGATAGAAGAATTTTTAATGTTACCTAATCGACACAAAATGTTGCAAAAATCCCTTCAAATGTCTCAAATCTGAAAGAGTATGAACTGTATGAGCAAGGTCTACTGTAATATTGTTAGTAATTTTGCACATTAAAAAGTGTCTTCGCGGCACGAATGAATTAATATTCAGACACGGATGAAAAAAGTACTGACATCGATTCTTATGGCGGCCCTTGTGGCAGGTATCTGGTCCTGCAGCAAGACCGGAAAGGACGAGCCGAAACCGACTCCGACTCCGCCACAGCCCCCTGCTCCGACGGAGAAGGTTCTCGATTATTCGAAAGCCTCCCTGAAGGAACTTGCCGCGAAACAGGGGATCAAGCTGGGAGTCGCGATGACATACGGCGAATACCGCCAGAATCCGGCGATTGCCGGGCTTCTCGAGAGAGAGTTCAGCAGCGTGACTTTCGGTAACGAGATGAAGCATGACTGCATCGTGGGGGCTGACGGAAAATGCAATTTCTCTACTGCCAACGCCATGGTCTCTTACGCAAGTAAGGCAGGTGTCGATCTTTTCGGCCACACTCTCGGCTGGCATTCGCAGCAGCAGAACGATTATCTCGACAAACTTATAAGCAAAGCCCGTCCGGACAACAGTTCTTCCCTGCTCCAGGCCAACTGGAACTTTGAGGAAGGGACTCTTGACGGATATGTAGCAAACGGTTTCGCACTTACCAGCTCATATTACGAAGTTTTCGCCGGAGATTATGCCGCAAAGGCCGAATCCGAGGCCAGTCTCGCGTTCCGGGTTTCTCTCGCGGAGGGCAAGACTTATGAACTCTCGTTCTGGGCCATGAGCGAAGCTTCCGACCGTTCAGTCAAGGCTTCATCTGGGGATCAGGAAACTACTGCTTCCCTCACCTCTAAATGGACTAAATATTCAACTTCCTTTACTGCCGCTGCCGACGGAGAGACTGAATTCACACTCGAGGCTGCGGCCGGAGCATGTATCGACAACATAAGGGTCGTCGTGGCCGGCGGTCAGAGCGCGCCTGTCGGAAAGTTCTATAGCAGTTCCTTGCTTGAGGGCGAGCTTGCAGACGACGCAATCGGCTTCGCGTACAAGAGCTGGGTCTATGCCATGATCGAGCATTTCGACGCATACGGCTGGGATGTGGTCAACGAGACATTCTCGGACGCTTATCCGAGCGGTTTCCGTGACAAGAACAATACAGACCTCTCGGGATACCACAAGTTTTTGTGGGGACTGTATTTCGGCAACCAGAAGAATTTCGTAGACAAGGCGTTTGCCTATGCTAAAGATGCCCTTGCGAAGTACGGCAAGGAGGCTGTACTCTATATAAATGACTATAACCTGGAATACAGCGATTCAAAACTCGGAGCTTACTGCGACTACGCCAAGAACAACCCTGACGTAACCGGAGTCGGCACTCAGATGCATCTCGACCTGCAGCTTCCTAACCTTGAAAGCAAGATCGACAACATGCTCAGGATGCTGACAGGTACCGGAAAGCTGGTGCGCATCTCGGAACTTGACATCAAGGCTGGCAGCTCAAAACTGAAAGAGCAGGCTGAACTTTACAAATATATCTTCCAGAAGTATATAGAGATAGTGCCTGAGGCACAGCGCGGCGGAATCACGTTCTGGGGATTCAACGATAAAGACTCCTGGGTTGGAGAAAGCAATCACCCTCTGCTTTGGAGCGGGAAGAATTACGCCAAGAAGCCGGCTTACGATGCAATATACATTTATCTTTGTGAGCTGGCGGGCATAGATCCCTACAAGGCTTCAGAATAATGACATATAATAACAAATAACTTTTAGATAATGTACTCATTAGGAATTGACGTAGGATCGTCATCAGTCAAGGTTTCACTCCTCGATATCGAAGGAGGAGTCTGCCTCGCCTCATCAACCAACCCTAAGGTTGAGATGCCTATCTCGGCACCGCAGAAAGGTTTTGCCGAGCAGGATCCGGAGATGTGGTGGAAATATATCTGCGAAGGCATAAAGGATATCGCAGGCAAATGCAGCATGAGCAAGGTCGCTTCTATCGGTATCACTTACCAGATGCATGGCCTCGTTGCAGTCGACAAGGATATCAAGCCTCTCCGCGATGCAATAATCTGGTGCGACTCACGCGCCGTAGGCATAGGAGCTGAAGCCCTCGAGGGCATCGGTTACGACAAATGCATGAGCCATCTGCTCAATTCCCCGGGCAACTTTACCGCTTCCAAACTCGCATGGGTGAAGCGTAATCAGCCTGAGCTGTACGCCAAGATCTATAAGTTCATGCTTCCGGGCGACTATGTTGCCTATAAGCTTTCAGGTGAGGTCGCAACGACCGAGACCGGTCTTTCAGAGCAGATTCTCTGGGACTTCAAGGAGGCCCGCCGTGCAGACTTTGTCGCTGCTTACTACGGTATCGATACAGCCCTCATCCCTGAGATTGCTCCGTCTATCGGCGTAGCTGCAAAGACAAATGCTGCTACAGCCTCCCTTCTCGGCATTCCGGAAGGTACTCCTATCTCATACCGCGCCGGCGACCAGCCAAACAATGCTTTCTCCCTCAACGTTCTCCGTCCTGGCGAGATTGCAGCTACCGGCGGTACCAGCGGCGTTGTCTATGGAGTGACAGATGTGCCTAAGGCTGACTCGGCTTCCCGTGTCAACACCTTCCTTCATGTCAACAACAAGGCTGACGCCCCTCGTCTTGGCGTTCTCCTCTGCATCAATGGAACCGGTATCCTGAATTCATGGATCCATAGAAACGTAACTCCGAATCTCGGATACGCGGAGATGAATGACCTTGCCATGACAGCCCCTGTAGGCTGCGACGGTCTTACCATCCTGCCGTTCGGAAACGGAGCCGAAAGAGTCCTCGAGAATCGCAATATCGGCGCGCGCATGTGCGGCATAGACCTTGTAAGACATTCTCAGGCTCATATACTTAGAGCTACACAGGAAGGCATCGCCTTCTCGTTCAGGTACGGAATCGACATAATGAAGAATCTCGGTCTGAAACCTGACGTGATCAGGGCTGGAAAGGCTAACCTGTTCCTCAGTCCTCTGTTCCGCAGCACCCTCGCAACTCTCTGCGATTCCCGGATCGAGCTGTTCGATACTGACGGAGCGCTCGGAGCCGCCCGTGGCGCTGCCCTCGGAGCCGGCTTCTACAAGAACGCCGAAGAAGCCTTCGCTTCCCTCAAGAAGGTTGACGAGGTTGCTCCTGAGGCAACATGGAAGGAGCCTCTCGAGGAGGCTTTCGCAAAATGGAAAGAAACAATTTAATAACAAACTTTTTAAACAAACATCAAAATGGCAGTTAAAGAATATTTCCCGGAGATAGGCAAGATCGCCTTTGAAGGAAAGGAGTCCAAGAACCCTATGGCATTCCACTACTACAATCCAGAGCAGGTAGTAGCCGGAAAGAAAATGAAAGACTGGTTCAAGTTCGCTATGGCATGGTGGCACACCCTCTGCGCTGAAGGTGGCGACCAGTTCGGTCCTGGTACCAAGAAATTCCCTTGGAACACAGGTGCAACTGCACTCGAAAGAGCAAAGAACAAAATGGACGCAGGTTTCGAGATCATGAGCAAGCTCGGTATCGAGTATTTCTGCTTCCACGATGTTGACCTTATCGACGAGGCTGACACTGTTGAAGAGTACGAGGCTAACATGAAGGCTATCACAGCTTACGCAAAGGAGAAAATGGCCGCTACAGGCATCAAGCTCCTCTGGGGAACAGCCAATGTATTCGGCAACAAGAGATATATGAACGGCGCTTCTACCAACCCTGACTTCAACGTGGCTGCACGCGCTATGCTCCAGATCAAGAACGCTATCGACGCAACTATCGCTCTCGGTGGTGACTGCTATGTATTCTGGGGCGGTCGTGAGGGTTACATGAGCCTTCTCAACACCGATATGAAGAGAGAGAAAGAGCACATGGCTACCATGCTTACCATGGCACGCGACTATGCTCGTTCAAAGGGCTTCAAGGGTACCTTCCTTATCGAGCCTAAGCCAATGGAGCCGATGAAGCACCAGTACGATGTCGATACTGAGACTGTCGTAGGTTTCCTCCGCGCCCATGGTCTTGACAAGGACTTCAAGGTAAACATCGAGGTTAACCACGCTACTCTCGCAGGCCACACCTTCGAGCACGAGCTCCAGTGCGCCGTTGACGCAGGCATGCTCGGAAGCATCGACGCAAACCGCGGTGACTACCAGAACGGCTGGGATACCGACCAGTTCCCTATCGACCTCTATGAGCTCGTACAGGCTATGATGGTTATCATCAAGGGCGGCGGTCTCGTCGGCGGTACCAACTTCGACGCCAAGACCCGTCGTAACTCAACAGACCTCGAGGATATCTTCATCGCTCATGTATCCGGCATGGATGTCATGGCACGCGCTCTCCTCATCGCTGCTGACCTTCTCGAGAAATCTCCTATTCCTGCAATGGTCAAGGAGCGTTACGCTTCTTATGACTCAGGCATGGGCAAGGACTTCGAGAACGGCAAGCTTACTCTCGAGCAGGTTGTCGATTTCGCAAGAAAGAACGGCGAGCCTAAGAGCACCAGCGGAAAGCAGGAGCTCTACGAGTCTATCGTCAATCTCTACATCTAAAGCATAATCATTATTTGCTTGAATAACCGAGCCCCGGGAGCTGAAAAAGCTGCCCGGGGCTCGTGACATAATATATTTGAACTTCGATTCTATGTCCAGAAGACTACATGGTCGAGGAATTCGGAAGAGAGCAGGTTGGCGATCACAAGGACTGCGATCACTACTATGAGCACGAGCCAGAGCACGAACAGCAGCGCTGCCGGATTCGGACCGTGACTCTTGAAATTGAAGAGCAGACGGCATGCGATATACAGGATCGCAATGAAAGGAATGAACTGCGCGGCTGCAAGAAGGATACCCATCCAGCGGGTATTGAGCAGCAGGGAGAGCGACGGCAATTCCTTGAAAAGCTCACGAGTGAGCTGGTCATAGAACGGCGAGAACAGGAAACCCTGACGGCCGAAGAACAATACAATTCCCCACATGATTCCAATAACAGCGATTAATAATAAAAGAACTCCCATTACTGTCTTGATCCCACTCTCAGAGTTCTTGACGACCTTGGAGTGACTAGCCTTGACGGCAGCGGCCTTCATCTCACGGGCTCCGGTGGCTACGTTCTTGCGTATTTCCTCCGCAGTATAGTTCTCCCCCTTCATTGCCCAGCGCTGCTCAGTGGTCTTTGCCGGCGGGATGCACAGCCAGAGAGCCAGATAGACCAAAGGCGTAGTGATCGACCAGTCTCCGATATGGAAACGGAAGGCGAAGCCGAATACCGTGAACAAGACAAATATCAGGCGGATTATCGTCACGTCGCAACTGAGCCATGCGGCTAGTCCGCTGCAGACGCCTCCGATACGTTTGTTCTCCATGTCCCTGAAGAGCTTTGCAGAGCGGCCACGGGAGTATTGCTTCCCTTTAATGTCGTCCTCCGCCTCAATCTTTTCCGGACGGCCGATGGTATCTATGATACCGTTGACGGTAGCGAGATTGGCTACGTGGCCGCCGCTGGTCTTTTCCAGCAAGAGCTCCGCAATCCGCTCTTCGATTCCTTCCATGATTTCCTTGCAGCCGTCTTCCGAGGAATAGTGGCACTCAAGGGCTTCGATGTATTCGTTCAAGGCCTGGGATGCATCTTTCTCCAACTTGAATGCATAGCCACCTATGCTGACATTATCTACTTCTTTCATTTTCTGAGCGTTTTAATGGTTTCAATGATCTCCGACCATGCGGCATCCATCTCTTCGAGCTGCGAGCGCCCCTTGTCCGTAATCATATAGTATTTGCGAGGAGGGCCCTGCGGGGATTCTTCCCAGCGGTATGTAAGGAGGCCCTGGTTCTTCTCACGTATGAGAAGAGGGTATAGAGTTCCTTCAACTACAATCATGTTGGCAGCCTTCAGGTCCTCGATAATAGTAGAAGCGTATGCTTCCTTATGGGCGAGAATGCTGAGGATACAATACTCCAGCACGCCCTTGCGCATCTGCGCTCGTACGTTTTCAGTATTGATTTCCATAATTATTTTCTGTAATATGAATATTTAGCCATGTTTTCTGCTGTCGGTTCCTCTCCATGCATCATGCATTTCTCGGCAGCCGTGACGGCTTTAGGGACGCAGAGCCAGAGAATGAGATAGAGACAGAAGCCGACGCCGCCGAAGGCGATGACGCAGAATGTAATCACGCGGACCAGAGTGAGGTCCAGGTCGAAATATGCGGCCACGCCCGCGCAAACGCCGCCGAACACTCTGTTGTCAGGATCACGGAAGAGAGCGCGCCTGCGTCTCGGCTGCTCATAGTCATATTCCTTCTCCCTCGAAGAATATGTCTCCTCTTTTGTCTTGGGCTCCTGCTCGTCACTGCCGTCAGGCATGCCAAGCTGGCGGATCACCTTTTCTACCAAAGGCAGGGATACGACCTTGCGGCTATCCCCTACTTCCTCGAAGAAGAGTTCTGCTATACGGCCTTCAAGCTCATCCATTATTTCCTTTGACTGGCCGGCATTTACGCCGAGCTTCTCGCGGAAATGGGAAAGATAAAGGTTAAGCCTGTCGTAAGCATCAGAATCTACGGAAAAACTGCGACCTCCGATAGAGGCATTTACTACTGTTTTCATATTCGGTTGTTTACTTTAATAACATTAATCCAAATTATTTTACATTGCAAAGATATGAAAATTTTTTAATACCTTGCAATACATAGTACCAAAAAATTGCAAATTCTTTGCTAAAAATAGTAAATTACTGATTTTTGGATGACTTTTTCTGGTATAACTCCCAGGAGTTGAAGATGTTCTGGAAGATGGCGTAGAGGCCGCCGGCGATGGAAGTGACAGGAGTCATGTAGGTATAGCCGAGCCAGATAAGGAATCCGGTGTTCTTCTGCCCCAGTGCCTGACCTGCGGTGATGGCTGTCGGCGAGACACCCTCAAGGGAGGATGCTTCCTCCGGTTCCCCCGAAGCTACTGCCTTTTCAGAAGCACGGCCGAAGACACGGCCAAGCTTGAACTGGATGGCGCAGCAGAGCACGGTAACGGCGACTATTCCCCAGAGAGTCCAGACACCCGGGAAACTGGTTATCAGGGCACGTGTGGAAAGCACCATTGCCAGGGCGAGGCATACTCCCCAGATATAGAAGGACTTCGGACTGAATCGCATAAGCGCGCGCTGAAGCTTCGGCATGGTATACCGGATGATCCACGCCAAGATGCATGGGCATATCAGCAGCGGGAAAATCTTCCACGCGATAGCAAGCACATATCTCCAGAATCCCATATCTGAAGACGGGTGCACGAGAGGAATGACCGTCGGGATGACCAGAGTCGCGACAGCATTGACGATGACCAGATAGGTCACAGTCTCGGCGATCCTTCCCCCGAGCTTGTCGGTAATCACCCCCGCGGCAGAAGCTGTCGGACACATAAGACAAAGCATCGCGCATTCCACCATGATTCTGAGACCGTTACGTTCCATAAAAGCGGCGAGGACGGCGAGTCCGACAAAGGTCAGACACTGGAACAGGAGCACATAGAGATGCCACCTGCGCAGTCCCATGTCATGCGGCGAGGCCTTTACGAACTGAAAGAAAAGAAGGACTCCGATAAGGATACGCTGACCGTCGGCGGCGATTCTGTGGAAAATAGGGCCGAGCGGAGCGAGAGACGGGGTGAAATAATATACAAGGAAAGCCGAAATACCGGTAATAATGGCAATCGGAAGCATCCAGTCCTTGATATAATCGACCAAGCGTCTCATAATGAAGTAACTTATCTTTAAAAATCGGACAAATATCGTATATTTTCCGTAACTTCGCAAAGTATCTGCATTAGAAAAAACATGAATAAATAACATATATAAGACATGAGAAAAATCTTTATCGCAGCACTAGCTGTACTCGCATTCGCAGGTTGCAACAGGACCATGGCAGAGAAGGTGCCGGCTCTTGATCTTTCCAACCTCGACACGACTGTAACTCCAGGCGAAGACTTCTATCGTTACGCTACCGGCGGATGGCAGAAGAACAATCCGCTCAAGCCGGAGTTCGCCCGCTTCGGTTCCTTCGACTATCTCAGGGAACTCAATAACGAAAGAGTCAACGATCTCTTCAAATCAATGACAGAGATGAAACCTGCCAAGGGGACCGTTGAGCAGAAAATCGTGGATCTCTACAAGATGGGCCTCGACTCTACCAGAAAAAACGAAGAGGGCATCGAGCCTATCAAGAAATATCTCGAGAAGGTATATGCTGTCAACGACAAGGCCGAGCTTATCAAGCTTCTCGCCGAATATCACGCCCTCGGCGAAGGCGGTATCTTCGGAGTCGGAGTTGAATCAGACCTCGCAGACAGCGACAGCCAGATTCTTTATGTTTATGAAGGCGGACTCATTCTCGGAGACAGAGACTACTACCTCGAGCCTTCGAATGCCGAGATTCTCGACGGATATCGCAACTTCCTCGTAAAAGTCTTCGGATACGCCGGCTTCGAGAATCCTGAGCAGGCTACGGCTAACCTTCTCAAAGTTGAAACCGAGATGGCAAGACTCGCCTGGACTAAAGAGCAGAGCCGCGATTATACCCTCCAGTACAATCCTATGACCTCCGACGACTTCGCCGCAACCTGCCCGAACCTCTACATAAAGGACTATTTCGGATACAGGAACATCCCGTCACAGGAAAAGCTCGTCTGCACGAATCCTGCTTTCTTCACATCATTCGACAAGTTCTTCAAGGATACGGACCTTCAGGTATTCAAGGACTACCTCGCAGGACTCATAATCGAGGACGCTTGCGGAAACATCAGCGACGAATTCTATGACGCATACTTCGACTTCTTCAGCCGCCAGCTTTCAGGCGTCCAGGAGAAGAAGCCTCTCTGGAAGAGAGCTATGCAGGTTCCTAACTCCATCCTCGGCGAAGCTGTCGGCGAGATGTATGTAGCAAAATACTTCCCAGAGAGCTCCAAGAAGAAGATGAGCATACTTGTAGACAACCTCAAGGCCGCCCTCGGAGAGCACATCGACGGACTAGACTGGATGAGTGACGAGACCAAGGCCAGAGCCCAGGAAAAACTCGCCAACTTCACCGTCAAGATCGGTTATCCTGACAAATGGAAAGATTACTCCACCATGGAGATCGATCCTGAGAAGAGCTACTTCGACAACCTCGTAGAGGCCAGCAAGTGGTATATCGCCGACAACATGAGCAAGCTCGGCAAACCGACCGACAAGACCGAATGGGGCATGACTCCTCAGACCGTCAACGCATACTACAATCCTACCACCAACGAAATCTGCTTCCCTGCAGCCATCCTTCAGCCGCCGTTCTTCAACCCTGATGCCGACGACGCTGTCAACTACGGCGGTATCGGCGTTGTCATCGGCCACGAGATGTCTCATGGATTCGACGACCAGGGCCGTATGTTCGACGCCAAAGGTAACATGGTCAACTGGTGGACCGACGAGGATGACGCCAAGTTCCGCGAGAAAGCAGCTGTGCTCGGAGCCCAGTTCGACGAAGTCGAGATCGTGCCTGGAGTTCATGCCAACGGCACATACACCATGGGCGAAAATATCGGCGACCACGGCGGAATCAGCATCGCATGGACTGCAATGCAGAAAGCAATCGCAGGAAAGAAGGTCGGCCTCATCGACGGATTTACCCCGGAACAGAGATTCTGGCTTTCTTACGGTACCATCTGGGCCCAGAACATCACCGATGAGGAGAAGGTACGTCTGACCAACCTCGACGTGCACTCTCTCGCAGAGAACCGCGTGAACGTTTCTGTCCGTAACTTCGCAGAGTTCTTCGAGGCATTCGGAATCAAGGAAGGCGACAAGATGTTCCGTCCTGAGGAAGAAAGAGTCCATATCTGGTAAGATGAATCCCGCACGTTTCATATCGGAACGTCTGAAGTTTCAAGGAGGGATAGCTACGGTCTCCGTAGCTATCTCTTTCCTTGTTATAATAATAGCCGTTGCCGTCACCGCCGGTTTCCGGACGGAGATGAAAAAAGGCATAACGGCAATTTCCGGAGATATCCAGCTGACTTCCCCGGATATGAATTACATGAGCGAAGACTCCCCTGTCCTGCTGTCCAGAACGGACTTTGCAGACTCTCTCCCGGAGGTCAGAGACCGTATCCCGGCCGTTTACAGAGCCGGAATAGTCAAGAGTGGCGAGAACATCCATGGAGTCCTCTTCAAGGGAACGCCCGACGGCCCGGACAGCCTCGGGGTAAGGATTCCCGACAGACTGGCCAAGATGCTGGGTCTCAAGCCCGGCGACCGTCTGCTCTCCTATTTCATCGGAGAGAAAGTCAAAGTCCGTAATTTTACGGTCCGGGAGATATACCCGACCGTCATCCCCGGAGACAACAATCTCATCGTTTTCGCAGGTCTTGAGGACATGCAGAGGCTCAACGGCTGGAGTGCCGACGAGGTATCGGCTGTAGAGGTCCGCCTCAATTCCGCCACCATCGGAAACATGGAACTTGCTTCCCTGGATATCAGCACCAGACTGCTGGCTACCGTGCCTGAGGACGAAGACGTACCTCTGGCTACTACTGCAGCCCGGAAATTCAACACCATATTCTCCTGGCTGGACCTTCTGGACCTCAATGCAGTGCTGATACTGGTGCTCATGACGATCGTAGCCGGCTTCAACATGATTTCCGGCCTGCTTATAATGCTATTCAGGAATATTTCCACGATAGGCCTTCTCAAGGCCCTTGGAATGAAGGACAAGAAGATTTCCGAGGTATTTCTCAGAGTGGCTTCAAACGTCGTCCTCAAAGGAATGCTTATAGGTAATCTGATAGGGTTCGGAATATGCGCGATACAATCGACGACTCATCTTCTGAAGCTGAATCCTGAGAATTACTTCCTGAGCTATGTACCGGTGCAGCTGAATGTTCCTCTGATTCTTGCGGCTGATCTGCTTGCGTATCTGCTGATAATGGCTCTTCTGCTGATTCCGGCTCTGTTCGTAAGCCGCGTCGACCCGGCGAAGACTGTCCGGGCGCAATAACGCAGAAAGCGCTGTAGAGGTTCTCCATTTCTTCCACGTATCTTACAGTCTCGTACCCCTTGAATACCCCCAGCTTGACGGCACTGTTCTTGACGATGCCCGGATCCCTCATATATGGCAGCACGGCCAGCAGGTCCGACCATCTTGAACTTGGCATTCCCTTAGATTCGGCCAGCGAAATCATGTCCAGAATCCTTCCTTCGCCGGCATTATATGCGGCAAGACTGAATTTCATAAGTTCCATCTGGTTGGCGGCCCGGGATGAGAACATCCTTTCCAGTTTTCCCAGATAGGCTGTCGCAGCAGCCAGATTTGTCTCCGGATCGAGCATGTCATCGGCCTCGTAGCGACGGGCCGTATGAGGCATCATCTGCATGAGACCTTCGGCCCCTTTTGACGAACGGGCCTCTATCCTGAAGGACGACTCTTTCCATACCAGGGCGGCAAGCATTCTCCAGTCCCAGCCGATCGCGGCGGAGTATTTCTTGAGAAGATGGTCATACGGACTCAGAGAAGGATAAGAGCGTCCGGAAGCGGCGCGGCGATATGGGGAATAGGCCGGAGTGAACCGGGCCTTGAGATTGTCGTAAGACGACCGGAGCGAGATATGGCTGAGCCAGTCGGAAACCGCATCAGTCAGCCCCTTACGCTCGTCCAGGGCAACCCAGGATGAACCGTCATCGAGAGCCGGAGAAGATTTGAATCCCTTTATCTGGCAGAGAGTATCGGTCGCAGGGACGACAGCGAGATCGATTGCCCCGGAAAGCAGGGAGTCGATACAGTTGTATTCCACGTCAGCGAGGATTATCTCCATCTTGACCTGGTTGTCATTCTCGAATTCGCGGAGAAGCTCATAATTGAAGCCGAAAGGATAACTCATTGACTGTGAGCGGTAATCGGTAAGAGCGATCGCGCAGCGCAGTTCCCCGTCCTCCCCGGCAATCGAATCATACACCGAGGTCTTGCGGCTGATAGGGACAACAAGAAGCAGAATGCCTGTGGCTATCAGGAATCTGTGGATATTTTTCAGTTTCATTTATTTGCCAGACGTGCTGAGTCTGTCACTAGCTTTGCCATGCTTTCTCGTCTGTGTGTAGAACGGCCACCATACGCCGAATTTCAGGGCACGCTGAGGGCGGATATATCCCGCCGCGCTGAAGTAATCAGCAGAATCGTTCGGCCAGCCCATGCCGACATTGATCATCTTGATGAATACGCATGCCCGTTTCCACTGGACATTGACGAACGCATCGATGTAAGGGCAATCTCCGAACTTCTCGCTGGTCTGGTTGAAGAATTGTCCGGTGGCAGGATTATAGGCAGGAGCGTACCATTTTGTGGTATAGGAAACGTCAGCGCCTATCTGCATCCGCATTACTTCAGGACGTACGATGTTGAACTGCACATACCATCTCGCATTGAGGGCCAGCTTAGGCAGCGGAAGAACGTCTTCTTTCGAGGATACCTGGAAGAGAGCCCGGTTGTCGAGATGGACAGGGCCGAGAGTGAAATTTTTCGTAACCGCTACCTTGGCGACATGCATCGGAGTGGTATTCTGACGCACGATGCCGAGAGTATCGTAATAAGTGTTATTATTCAGCAGGGAATAACCGGCTTCAACGGCGAAATCCAGATGCGGAATCTCGAGCCTTCCCTCAATCTTTGTAAGGGAGATCTTAGAGAAGTCGTTTTCCCATTTGAAATGGTTAGAGTAATAGTGCTGGAGATAGAAATCAGGTTCCTTGAGACTTGTCTCGAAGTGCGCGCTGAATGACAACGGGCTCTTGCGGTGGCGGCGGAACGGATAGATATCCATCCTCGCGTCAGCGCTGATTCCGAAGTCATTTATCTCCTCACCAAGGAAGGTATAATATCCGTCTGCGTTCCACGATACGTTATCGAGGATACGTCCGCCGGCTCCACCATAGATGTAGGTGGAATTCCACACGGTGTTGGACGGTTTGTAAAGGTAACTGTCAGGAGTAAAAAGATAGTGCGACAGGATACGGTTGCCGATTCCGGCATCGACCGTAGAGACAACGGCATCCTGGGCCCAAGGCTGCAGTCTGATGAAGACTTTGTTCTCGAGTTTCATCACCCTCGTCGAATCGTAGCTCTGGACAGGGTTGATGAAGAAGTTGTCGTGGTAGAAATGGCGGGCAAGAGTATCGATGCCTTTCTGGGATATCTTGTCCGTGTAGATTCTTCTGAACGTAGAATACTCGCTGCTGTGGCCGATGAAGGCGGTAGTCACGTCGCGGACGAGAGAGTCGGCAGCAGCTTTCTTGTAAGAGGTATCCTTCGCATGAAGGAGATCCTTGATGAAAGTCAGAGGAATCCTGTAAGTCTGGTCAAGGAATACGGTATTCTTTACGACGACAGAATTGGCCTCTTTGAGCATGATCGGAATTTCCCTGGACTTAAGCGTAGTATCCCTGATGAAGAAACTGTCGGTAAGTCCGCCGTTCTCCTGCCTCCTCACCTTATTGTAGATATAGCCGAAGTGTGCGGTGTAACGCTTTCCGAGATAGTTTCCGTAGGCGGAGAACACCTTGTTGTCAGTCCTTTCCTTGTCGAGCATGCCGGCTGCACCAAAACGGTCGTAGGAAAGCGCAAGGTTGAGTTCCGGGGTGATGTTCTGGGTCGTAAGCACATGGACGTCGTCCTCCGAACGGTCGGTGTTCGCCAGCAACGTACCCCAGTAGGCCAGCTCCGTGTATGGAGTCTTGGTATTGTACATCGTAAGAGTCGAAGGCGAAGGTGCATATGCCTCCAGAGGCTCATAGAATGAGACACCTTCGACAGAACCGCGCTTGAAGAAATCGTAATACTGGACCGGGGAACCCGCAGGTCCAAGGTAGGTGACATTGATGTCTTTGCGCGTGAATGGGTAATCATGGAACCAGTAGTTGAAGCCGGTATCCAGAGGATGCAGCTCGAGCTTGCTGAAGAACTTGTCGCGATTCCATGTTATCACTCTCTTGTATTGCATCGAATCCGGGATGGCGTAGGCGGAAAGGATACGCGGAGTATTCTCCCGGATACTGTCCCTGATAGCCCTCAGACTGTCCTTTATGGCCATGATGCTGTCAGCCATATGCTGCTGGCGCTTCATCTTCTGCTCGTAGTCGTACCTCTTGCGAGACTGCTTGTCGAGGCTGTTGTACCACTTTTCGAAACGGATCTTTGCCTGCAGAGTAGAGTCAGCGAAGTAGAGGGAATCGAGCTTTGGCCAGTCGATGCTGTCTCCTGCCGCACGGAGGGAATCCCTTACGATTACATGGGTAAGGGAATCCTTGATTGCGACATAGTATCTGTAACGGAACGGATCGGTAAGACGCAGCGAATCCGGAACCTTCATCGTATCTCTCGCAGAGATGAAGGTGGTATCCCCGACTTCCTCGAGGAAACCTTCGAGAGGGTCAGCGGCAGCCTTGTCCCCTTTCGTCCTGAATCCCGAATAGACGTTGTTGACGTAGATTACGGTATCTGGAGCTTCGGCAATGACCTGCGACCGGAATCCCGTATTGCGCGAAATGTCCATGCCGAAAGTCTGGATCGCAGCCACAGAGACCACGACCACCGGAAACCATATTTTCTTCAATATATTCCTCATTGCCAAAGCTTCACCGTTATTTTAAAATTAGAGTCCGAGCTTCTTGAAGAAGTCGTTGCCCTTGTCGTCCACCAGAATGAATGCAGGGAAATCCTCAACATGGATCTTCCAGATTGCCTCCATTCCGAGATCAGGATATTCTACGCACTCGATGCTCTTGATGCCGTCCGAAGAAAGCACTGCGGCAGGACCGCCGATAGAGCCGAGATAGAAACCGCCATGCTTCTTGCAGGCGTCGGTAACGACCTGTGTCCTGTTACCCTTGGCGATCATGACCATGCTGCCGCCGTGGCTCTGGAAGAGATCCACGTACGGGTCCATACGGTTGGCCGTCGTCGGGCCCATGGAGCCGCAAGGCATTCCTGCAGGGGTCTTGGCAGGGCCGGCGTAGAATACCGGATGGTCCTTGAAGTACTGCGGAAGGTCCTCGCCGCGGTCGAGACGCTCCTTGAGACGGGCGTGAGCGATGTCGCGGGCAACTATGATAGTACCTGAAAGGCTGAGCCTGGTAGATACAGGATATTTCGTGAGTTCCTTGAGGACTTCGGACATCGGCTGGTCGAGGTTGATCTTGACGCCGCCGTTCTCGCCCGGCCTGCGGAGCTCCTCAGGGATAAGACGGCCAGGGTTATCGTCGAGTTTCTCGATCCAGATACCGTCTTTGTTGATCTTGGCCTTGATGTTACGGTCAGCTGAGCAGCTTACGCCGAGACCGATAGGGCAGCTCGCGCCATGGCGAGGCAGACGCACGATACGGATGTCATGAGCCATGTATTTGCCGCCGAACTGGGCGCCGAGGCCGATTTTGCAGGCCTCTTCCCATACCTGCTTCTCAAGCTCGACGTCGCGGAATGCGCGGCCTGTCTCGTCGCCGGTAGTAGGAAGGCTGTCATAATAATGGGTTGAAGCGAGCTTGACCGTAAGCAGGTTCTTCTCTGCTGAAGTACCGCCGATGACGAAGGCGATATGGTAAGGAGGGCAGGCTGCAGTTCCGAGGGAACGCATCTTCTCGATCATGAACGGAACGAGAGTGTCCGGATTGAGGACAGCCTTGGTCATCTGGTAGAGATAGGTCTTGTTGGCAGAGCCGCCGCCCTTCACCACGCAGAGGAACTTGTACTCCATGCCTTCTTCGGCGTCGATGTCGATCTGGGCAGGAAGGTTGCACTTGGTGTTGATCTCCTTGTACATGTCAAGAGGAGCGTTCTGGCTGTAGCGCAGGTTCTCCTCGGTATATGTCTTGTACACTCCCTTTGAGAGGGCTTCCTTGTCGTCGAAGCCTGTCCATACCTGCTGGCCTTTCTCGCCGTGGATGATGGCGGTGCCGGTATCCTGGCAGAACGGGAGCTTGCCCTTGGCTGCGACCTCGGCGTTGCGGAGGAACATCAGGGCTACATATTTGTCGTTGTCAGAAGCCTCCGGATCTGAGAGAATCTTCGCAACCTGCTCGTTGTGGGCAGGACGGAGCATGAAGTTGACGTCGCGGAAAGCCGTGTTTGCGAGCATGGTAAGAGCTTCCGGCTGGACTTTGAGGATAGGATGCCCCTCGAATTCGCCGACGCTTACATAGTCGCTGGTGAGTTTATAATATTCAGTCGTGTCTGGTCCGAGCTGAAACATTGGTGCATATTTGAATTCTGCCATCTTTTATAGTGAGTTTAATGTATTCTGTGATCCCTGCTGCATAAGGTAAGTGCGCATGAACTCGTTCAGGTCGCCATCCAGGACTCCCTGGGTATCGGCGGTCGAGTAGTTGGTGCGCAGGTCCTTGACCATCTTGTATGGATGCAGCACGTAGCTCCTGATCTGGGAGCCCCATTCGATTTTCTTCTTCTGGCCCTCGAGCTCGGCCTGTTTCTCCTGACGCTTCTTGAGCTCGATGTCATAGAGACGGGACTTGAGGATTCGGAGAGCGTTCTCCCTGTTGTCAAACTGGGAGCGGGTCTCCGTGTTCTCGACCATGATTCCGGTAGGGATATGGCGCACGCGGACTCCTGTCTCCACTTTGTTGACGTTCTGGCCGCCGTGGCCGCCGCTTCTGAAGGTATCCCATTCGAGGTCCGAAGGATTGATTACTATATTGATCGAGTCGTCCACGAGCGGATATACGAAGACCGAAGAGAATGTGGTCTGGCGCTTGCCCTGTGCGTTGAACGGGGATATACGCACCAGACGGTGCACTCCGTTCTCGGCCTTGAGGTAACCATAGGCATAGTCGCCTTCGAACTCGATGGTTGCGGACTTGATGCCGGCCTCGTCGCCGTCGAGCAGGGTCGTGACAGTCATCTTCATGCCGTTACGCTCGCCCCATCTCATGTACATTCGCATCAGCATGGCGGACCAGTCGTTGGCCTCCGTGCCGCCGGCTCCGGAATTGATCGTAAGTATGGCTCCGAGATTGTCGCCCTCGTCGCCGAGCATATTCTTCATCTCGAGGGCCTCGACCTTGGCATTGGCGGCCGCATAAGCTTCGTCCAGCTCGCGCGTCTCGTCCGTCTCCATGGTCTCATCCTCGCCTACGCTCTCCTTAGCGAATTCATACAGCACGTCGAGGTCGTCGACCGCAGCCGACGCCTCATCGAATCCCGTAGTCCAGGACTTGATACCGTTCATGTTCTTGAGGAAAGCTTCTGCAGCTTTAGGGTCGTCCCAGAAATCCGGGGCTTCAGTCTTCTTCTGAAGCTCCGTAACCTGCGTCCTTTTTCCCGCGATGTCGAGACATTCTTCGAGAGTCCCGACTCTTCCCCTTAACGACTTTATCTGCTCAGATGTAATCATATATGCAAATATAGGTATTATTTATTATTTCCTCCGAGGGAAGGGAGCATCTTCTGGTATTTCGCCTCCATTTTCTTGTCCTTTTTCTTGCGGGCAAGGATTATGCAGTTCTTGATCGCGGTCTCGTCCTGTTTATTGATTTTCAGCGCTTTATTATAATATTTCAAAGCAGTCTTGTAATCTTCCTTATAGACGAGATAATAAGAGCCGACATTGTCTATGAAGAGCACATTGGAAGGATAGTAGTCGAGCATCCTCTCGGACACTGACCTGAATGCCTCATAGCCTCCAGGGACGGCATAACGGTAGAAAGCGATACAGTACTCCTGCACCAGAGCTTCGAAAAGTTCCTGGCTGGTTTCCATTTCAGGATAAACCCAGGCCGGCTTGATGCTGGCATTATAGTCGATAAGTCCCTTCAGGTAAGAGACAGCCATGTCCGGGCTTTCCTTCTCGTAAGCGACAAGCGCAGTTATCTTGTTGATTCTAAGGTCAAGACGGTCAGGATAAAGATTGATAGCCTCGTCTATCGCCGTCATAGCCTTTCCGAAGAGTTCATCGTCGTAGAAAACCTCCCGGAAATAATACACAGGATTGCCGAGACTGTCCGTAAGAGTCATCAGAGGCTCTGCTCCGAGATATCTGGTGACGTCCTTCTTCTCGATTTTTTCGGAAGCTCCTTTCTCCAGATAGTAGGCAAAGCGGCCGAGAAGCATATCCGGGTCCTGAGGATAATCTGCAGCCCATTTGTCGAGCAGCGTCTCGATCCCGACACCGGCGGCGCCAAGGCGTCCGACCATGATATCGTATCTGTCTTTATATTTCTCCGCAGTCTGGCTCTGCGCAAGAGCCGGCATAGCGAGGACGGCAAACATGGCCGCGATGATAAGAATTCTTCTCATTTTATATCCATTCTAATTCTCCGGTGCACCGGCATCAGACTGTTCGTCCTGTTTCCGAGATTCTTCACGAATCCCAGCGGCACTCCTTCGTAACATATTTTCAGATATCCCTTCGGGGCGTCCGGCAGCAGCAGGTTATCCCTGTGCAGGAAAGCCAGAGCACCCTGGAGGTCGACTTCGGCGGCCGGATAAGCCTCCGGCGCGAGTCTCAGGCAGAGGGCCAGGTCCGGGTCCGGAACCATGTCCCTGCCCTTCAGAGTCCCTACGGCAACGCCCATGGAGATCGGTCTCAGGGCCGCAAGTTTCGGGGCGACGGCGGCGACTGCCTCCGGCATGGCGACTTGCAGGTCACCCGCCCGACGCATGACGACTTCCCCGGTCAGAAGCGGACATTTCTCCGTCCTGACGGCCTTTCCTTCGCTCCTGCCGGCCTCCCCGTCCTTCCGCAGCACCGCACAGTACTGGCCTTCGCCCGGAACCATTCCTGGAAGCAGGCTGTACCCCAGCTCCGTCCGGAAGACCTTCTCCGGTGCCGGTCCCATGTCCATGACTTCGGCCCCGAGAGTCCCGGCGATCCAACGTACGTTGCCGTCATTCTCGCGGCGGTTGAACGTACATGTCGAATAGACGAGAATCCCCCCTTCCGCGAGCGCAGGCCAGACATCGGCGAGAATCCGTCTCTGACGGGCTTCGCACAGGGCGACGTTGTCTTCTGACCATTGGTTCAGCGCCTCTTCGTCCTTTCGGAACATGCCTTCGCCGGAACATGGCACATCGGCCACGATCACGTCGAAAAAGCCTTCAAGAGACGCGAATGCCTTAGGGTCGGCAGAGGTCACGACGACGTTGGGATCGCCCCAGAGGGCGACGTTCTCCGCCAAGACAGTAGCTCTCTGCTTCATTACTTCGTTGGCCACCAGCACATAGCTGTCGCCGCAGATTGCGCGGAGAGAGGCGGCCAGGTCGGTCGTCTTCCCGCCCGGGGCTGCGCAGAGGTCGAGGACGCGGAGGTCCCTGCCCTGTCCGGCCGCCTTGCGGAACATTTCGCCGACGAACATTGCCGAGGAGTCTTGCACATAGTAGGCTCCCCCGTGGAGCAGAGGGTCGAGGGTGAATACCGGTCTCTCTGCGAGGAGCCAGCCTTCCGGCGACCATGCCACTTTCTTTGCGCCGCAGCCGAAATGGGCCGCGACTTTATCTTCATTCCAGTTTCCGGCTTTCGACGGGTTCATCCTTACCGAGACGGATGCAGGCAAAGACAACGCGGAGACAACTGTCTTCGCGCCTTCCTCTCCCACGGCATCGGAAAGATACCTTACAAAAGCCTCTGAAACTTCCATTACATTGATGCGAGTCCGTCCACAATCTTGTCCAGTCCTTCCTTAATCTTGGAACTGAGCAGCATCTTCATCATGAAGTTGAGATCTGCAGATACGTTGATGTGGAATTCAGTCTTGTTTTCTTCGCCCTCGACGGGATCGAAGAAGAAATCTACATTGAAAGAGAACGGGGCGCCGTCATCGACATAAGAAACCCTCTTGTATGGCTCCCTGGCAGATACGCGGATTCCGATGGAGAAGCCCTGGACTTCTGCCTTAAGGGAGTCGTAGTCAGCGGTCACGTTCTGCTTCTGTTCTTCGGGAAGATACTGCACGAAGTTGCGCATGTCCACGAAGAGCATGTATATCTCATAAGGGGCGCGGCCCACTATTCCATGTTTGCTTTGTATTTCAGTCATAAATCTTTATTTATTCCATTCCGCCGGATTCTTCCTCCACTGCTGCAGCACTTCATAATCTTCCGGCCTGATATATCCGGAGGCAAGGGCCTCGTCTACCAGCGCTCCGTAATTGGAGACTGTCGAGAGAGCTACTCCGGCTTCGGCGAACTGCTTAGCTGCAATTTCGAAGCCATAAGTGAAGATCGCTACCATTCCGAGCACTTCCGCACCGGCATCGCGGAGGGCTTTTACGGCCGCGAGGCTGCTCATTCCGGTAGAGATAAGGTCTTCGATGACAACGACTTTCGCACCGGCAGGGAGCTTGCCCTCGATCTGCGACCCGGTTCCATGGTCCTTCGGCTTAGGACGTACATAGACGAACGGTTTCTGCATCCTGTCTGCGGCGAGAACTCCGTGGGCGATGGCTCCTGTTGCGACTCCGGCGACGACTTCAGCCTCCGGGTACAGTCTCATGGCCTCTTCTGCGAGCCAGCCGGCGACCTTGGAGCGGAGCTCCGGATCGGAGAGTATCCTGCGGTTGTCGCAGTAGATCGGAGAGTGCCAGCCTGATGCCCATGTAAACGGTTCTGTCGGTCTGAGGAGTACAGCGCCGATGTCCATCAGCGCCTTTGCGAGTTTTCTGTCGTTATGTTCCATCGTTTTTTTATAAATTTGCATTCGAATCTACAAAGATAACAAAATGCGGAAGATTTATTTCGAAAAAAGATGCATATTCATATGTACGCCCGATGAGGCAGCCCTCGCCGACCCGAATTCCGTGGAGTTCCACCTCGGCGACAAACTGGATATCCATGCGCTCGTAGGCATGTTCGAGGCTTCGGCGACGCTTAGCCGGATCTATATTCCTACGGACGACATCGAGGCTACATACAAGAGGATCTGCGGAGAGTTCAAGGAGGTCAATGCCGCCGGCGGACTGGTTTCGAACCGGCGCGGGGATTATCTGCTCATCAGCAGGGACGGGCTCTGGGACCTGCCTAAAGGGCATCAGGAGCCCGGAGAGGATATCAGCGTCACGGCTATCCGCGAGGTGCAGGAGGAGACCGGAGTCGACAAGCTTCTGCTCAGGGACCTTATCTGTATCACAGACCATTGTTACAAGAGGAATGACATCTGGCATCTCAAGCATACCTGGTGGTATGACATGCTGTATACCGATCCTGTGGATCTTACGCCGCAGCGTGAGGAGGATATCGCCAAGGCTGCCTGGGTGGCCAAATCGAGCCTTCCTCCGTTCCTGAAGAATACCTATCCTTCTATCGTAGAGGTCTTTAGGGAGGCCCATGTCTGATTTCTTTGCCGGATGTGAAACAATTACGGAATTTTGCCGTATAAAAAAATATGAAACTATCTCAATTTAACTTTAGCCTGCCAAAGGATCTAATCGCGCAGGAACCGCCGAGATGGCGGGATGAGTGCCGTCTTCTCGTATTGAACAGGAAGACCGGCGAAATCGAGCATAAACTGTTCAAAGATATCATTCAGTACTTCGGCAAGGACGATATGTTCGTGCTTAACGATACGAAGGTTTTCCCTGCAAGGCTTTACGGCAAGAAGGAGAAGACCGGGGCCGATATCGAGGTGTTCCTGCTCAGGGAGCTTAACCGCGAGCAGAGATTGTGGGACGTAATCGTCGATCCTGCAAGGAAGATCCGTATCGGCAACAAGCTGTATTTCGGCGAGGACGAGAGTCTTGTGGCTGAAGTTATCGACAATACCACTTCGCGTGGCCGTACCCTGAGGTTCCTGTACGACGGCAGCTACGAGGATTTCAAGGAGACTCTTTTCGGTCTCGGCGAGACTCCTATCCTGCCTTGGGTTAAGCCGAAGGTCACTCCGGAAGATGCAGTCAATTTCCAGACTATCTTCGCGAAGTATGAGGGTGCCGTTTCAGCTCCTGCCGCCGGCCTGCATTTCAGCCGCGAGCTTTTCAACAGGATGATTCTCAAGGATATCCGCAAGACTTTCATTACCGTGCACATGGGTCTCGGCCATTTCCGCAAGGTTGATGTCGAGGATCTCAGCAAGCATAAGATGGATTCCGAGAAGTATATCATCACTCCGCAGGCTGCCGATGAGATCAACCGTACCAAGAAGAGCGGACATCAGGTCGTTGCGATAGGCGTGACTGTAATGCGTGCTCTGGAGACCAACGTCACCACCAATGACGAGGTCAATGCGGACGACAACTGGACCAGCAAGTTCATCTTCCCTCCTTACCGTTTCGCCATCCCTACCGCCATCGTCACCAACTTCCATCTGCCTTGCTCTACGATGCTGATGACTGTTGCGGCTTTCGGTGGTTACGAGAATGTAATGAAGGCTTATTCTACTGCTATCGCGGAAGGTTACAAGTTTGGTCCTTACGGCGATGCGATGCTTATTCTCTAGCGATTTGCGCCAAGTAGATTAAAAATCATAAAATTCTTTTATAAAATCATAAAAAAGCGATCTGCAAACTCAACATGCAGACCGCTTTTTTCATACCTTCACCTTCCGGACAGGACATCAGGTGATATTAGTTTTATAGACGAAGGTATAGTGTATGGAAAATTGTGATTTTGACGAGAGGGCGGGAATGCTCGCCTTGAACAGGATTTTCGGCTTCGAGCCGATTGTGGGAAAGAGACTGCTGGAGGCGCTGGGCTCGGCGAAGGAAGCTTTCGGCATGAAACGGGAAGATCTCAGGGAACTGATCGGGCCGTACCCGAAGTACCTTGACGCCCTTATACCACAAAAACTGGACGAAGCCAGGAAAGAACTTGAAGATCTCGGAAAACGGGGATTCCGGTTCCTGGACCTCGGGATGGAAGAATATCCGGAACTTCTCCGGGAATGCGAGGATCCCCCTATCGGACTATATGTCCGGGCCTCTGCCCCGCTCGGAGAAATCTTCGGGAGGCGGCCTAAGATCGCCGTCGTCGGGACCAGGGACATCAGCCCCTACGGCCGGCAGTGGTGCGCAACCCTGGTCCGGACAATGGCCCGCTGCCCGGTCAGGCCCACGATAGTCAGCGGGCTGGCCATCGGCACCGACATAATCGCGCAACGGACGGCCCTCGAAGAGGGACTTCCGACTATCGGGGTCATGGCAACGGGCATCGACTCCGTCTATCCATACCGGCACACCCATGACGCCGCCATAATCGCCGCAGCCCCTGCCTCCGCCCTGGTGACGGACTACCCGCCCGGGACCCAGCCCCTCGCGATCCACTTTCTCCGCCGCAACCGGATAATCGCCGGCCTGAGCGAAGCGACCATACTCATAGAATCGAAGATCAGGGGCGGAGGCATGATGACCGCAAGGCTGGCGTTCTCATACCAGCGCGACGTGTACGCCCTGCCGGGGCGTATCGATGACGTCCGGTCACAGGGGTGCAATTACATGCTCCGGGAGAAGATCGCCGAACCGTTCACAGACATCGACGAACTGATGGAAAGGCTCGGGCTGGGAAACGGTCCTGCAAGGCAACGCAGGGACCTCGGATCGGAAATCAGGCAGGCGCTCGGGGACATGGTCCCGGAAGACAGGTTGCCGCAGATCCTCCGGATTGCGGGGATGATCCGGGAAAAGCGCGGAATCTCGTTGCCGGAGCTATGTGCAGAGACCGGCTGGGACTGGCAGGATGTCGCCTATTGCACCGGAATGCTCGAGAACGGAGACATCATCGAGACCGACTTGCTGCAAAAATGTTGGATAAAAACGAAAAATCTGTAGTTTTAATTGTAAATTTGTCACTTAATGGCAAGATATATCGACACACATGCCCATTTCTATGACGAAGGACTCGTGAAAGACAGCGAGGAAGCCATCGGAAGGGCCATACAGGCCGGAGTCACCAAAATGATCCAGGCCGACATAGACAGCAAAGAGAGAGACCTTATGTGGGAAATCGCAGACCGCCATCCGGGAGCGATATTCAACATGACGGGACTCTATCCGGGCTCGGTCGGAAAGGACTGGGAGCGCGAGCTGGAGGCGATGATGCCGTACTTCGGGCGGGGATCCGTCGCCGTCGGAGAAATCGGGCTGGATTACCACTGGTCGGTCGAATTCGCCGCGGAGCAGAAGCTGGCGCTGAAGGCCCAGCTGGAACTGGCCGACCGCATGGACATGCCGGTGAATATCCATCTCCGGGACGCGACGGACGATTTCTTCGCCGTGCTCGAAGAATGCAGAGGCCTGCGGATGCGGGGAAATGTGCATGCATTCAGCGGCAGCTGGGAGACTTTCGTGAAGCTGCAGAAATATGGGGACTGGTCGGTCGGAATCGGCGGCGTAGTCACATACAAGAACGCCAAGGTAGCCGAGAGCGTCAAGAAGATTCCGCTGGAGAAGATCCTGCTGGAGACAGACGCGCCCTACCTGCCGCCGGTGCCGCATCGCGGCGAGAGGAACGAGAGCTGCTATATCCCGCTTATTGCGGCCAAGATTGCCGAGCTTAAAGGAATTGACATCGAAGAAGTCGCCGCGGTCACTACGGCCAATGCGGAGAGCCTCTTCAGAATATGACACTATAACTTTTATGAATAACAGATCTTCGCTGCTGATGATCTACACCGGCGGCACAATCGGAATGAAACAGGACGCCACGGACCAGACTCTGAAGCCTTTCGACTTCGGACAGATTCTCAACGAGGTGCCTGAAATCCGTAAATTCGCATTCAAGATCGACACATATACCTTCGATCCGCTGATCGACTCTTCCGACGTAGAACCGGCCCTCTGGGTCAATCTCGCGCAGCTGATCCGCGACCGCTATGACCTCTACGACGGATTCATAATCCTTCATGGCACCGACACGATGGCCTATTCCGCCTCTGCGCTCAGTTTCATGATGGACGGGCTGACAAAGCCGGTCATCTTCACCGGAAGCCAGCTCCCGATCGGAGTCCCGAGGACCGACGGCAAAGAGAACCTTATTTCGGCCGTCGAAATCGCTTCGGCCAAGGACTCTGAAGGTCATGCCCTCGTCCCGGAGGTATGCATATATTTCAATTCACTGCTGATGAGGGGAAACAGATGTACCAAGACTGATGCGGAGGCGTTCAGGGCATTCAGGAGCCCGAACTGCGATCCTCTCGCGGAAGCTGGCATAAACATCCGCTACGACAGCTCCCTGATCAGGAAGCCTCTGGACTGGTACCAGAGCCTTTCCATAAGCACCAATCTGGACACGAGAGTTTCCATCCTGAAGGTCCATCCGGGCATCACTCCGCAGCTTGTTCGGACAGTGATGTGCGACCCGGAGACAAGGGCCGTGATCATGGAGACTTACGGCTCGGGAAATGCCCCGACGAAGCAGTGGTTCCTGAACATAATCCGGGAGTCTTGCGAAAGCGGGAAGGTGGTCGTCAATGTCACTCAGTGCCAAGCCGGTACCGTCAACATGAACCTATATGCAACCGGGAAAGCTCTCAAGGATGCCGGCGTCCTGAACGGATATGACTGCACGACAGAGAGTTGCCTCGCCAAGCTTTTTCACCTCATGGGAAAAAGCCCTGACAATGAGTGGGTAAAGGGAATGATGGAGCGGAACCTCAAGGGGGAAATATCCAAATAACCTTTGTAGAATGAAAATAAATTGCTAAATTGCACCGCATTTTGCGACGATAATATTTAAAACTTTAATAACATTATTAATTATTTCAAACACACAACAATTATGAAAAAGTTTTTCATGATTCTCGCAGCAATCAGCGTTCTCGCTGTTTCTGCTAACAACATCTACGCTCAGGACGAGGCTGCCGCTCCTGCACAGGAAGAGGCCGTTGCTCCTGCTGAGGAAGTATCTGCTCCGGCTGCTGCCGCTGAAGAGACTCCTCTCAACCAGGCACTCAAGACCAAGTTCATCGAGGGTGGTGCAGGCTTCATGTCCCTGATCATCATCTGCCTTATCATCGGTCTTGCACTCTCTATCGAGCGTATCCTTTATCTTACTTTTGCAAAAACCAATACCCAGAAGCTCCTCGCTTCCGTTGAGTCTGCTCTTGCAGAGGGCGGTATCGAGAAGGCTAAAGAGGTATGCCGCAATACCCGCGGTCCTGTAGCAAGCATCTTCTACCAGGGACTTCTCCGTTACGACCAGGGTGTCGACACAGTTGAAAAGACAATCGTATCTTACGGTTCAGTTCAGATGAGCAACATGGAAAGCGGTCTTTCTTGGATCTCTCTCTTCATCGCCATCGCTCCGTCTCTCGGATTCCTCGGAACCGTTATCGGTATGATCCAGGCCTTCGATGATATCCAGAAGGCAGGTGATATTTCTCCTAACGTTGTCGCCGGAGGTATGAAGGTTGCCCTTATCACCACAGTCGGTGGTTTGATCGTAGCCATGATTCTCCAGGTGTTCTACAACTATATCCTCGCGAAGATCGAGAACCTTACTATCGATATGGAAGATTCTTCAATCTCCCTCGTTGATATGATTACCAAATACAACAAGAAATAATCATCTTTTCAATCTTCAATAGAATGAAAAATTATAACAAGATATTCAAATGGATCATGCTGGCGATTTCCGTAGTCGCTCTTGGCCTTCTTGTATGGGGTTTCGTCAAGGGATTCCCTGCAAACGTAGCCGAGGACAACGGAACCGTTGACCCGCTCCTTAACTGGGGTTACGTAGTAATAGGTATCGCCCTGTTCTGCGTAATCGTGGTCGGCACTATCGTTTCAGCTATCAACAATCCTAAGAGTCTTGTAAAATTGGGTATCGTTCTCGTAGCCATCGCAGCAGTATGCTTCGTAGTATATCTGCTCTCTCCTGGCAACGAGGCTCTCAATCTTACAATCGAGAAGCTGCCTTCAGCTACGACTCTTAAACTTACTGACACCGTCCTCAACCTCACATATCTCTCTGGTGCTCTTGCAATCCTTGCTATAGTATTCGGTGAGATCTGGGGCGCAGTACGTAAATAATTTTTGCTCTATGGGAAAGAAAACACCGTCGATAAACTCAAGCTCTACTGCGGATATCGCGTTCCTCCTTCTCTGCTACTTCCTCATGACTACAACCATGGGTTCGCAGACAGGTCTGAGCCGTCGTCTTCCGCAGATGCCTGATCCAAACCAGAAGCAGGAAGATATCAAGATCAATAAGCGTAACATCGTTATTGTGAAGATCAACTCTGCCGATAGAATTCTCGCCGGAAATGAACCTATAGACATCAGCCAGCTTAAAGACAAGATCAAGGAATTCCTCAGCAATCCTGCAGAAGACCCTAATCTCCCTGAAAAGGAAGTGAAGGATATCGAGAATTACGGACCGTATCCGGTATCAAAAGGCGTCATCTCTCTCCAGAATGACCGTGGTACCAGCTACCGTGCCTATATCGCAGTTCAGAACGAGCTCGTTAAGGCCATCAATGAACTCCGTGACGATCTCTCTTACAGGACTTATGGAAAACCGTTCTTGAGACTTGACGAGACTCAGCAGGAAGTAATCAAAGACTGCATACCTCAGAATATTTCCGAGGCAGAGCCTAAGGATGTAACCAAGAGATAATAGGAGGAAAGAATTATGTCAAAATTCGGTGGAAACAAAAAGAAAGAGGTTCCTGCACTTTCACAGGGCTCTATCTCCGATATCGTGTTCATGCTCCTGTTCTTCTTCATGGTTACAACCCAGATGCGTGAGCAGGAAAACAAGGTAGCCGTAAAGCTTCCTGAGGCTTCAGAGGTTGTCAAGCTTGAAAGAAAGGACCTTTCTTCATACATCAATATCGGCCCTCCTACTCGCCAGTATCAGGCAAAGTATGGTACCGATGCACGTATCCAGCTCAATGATTCATTCAAATCAACGAGTGATATCCGCGACTTTATCGCTGCTGAGCGTGATGCTATGAGTGAGGCTGACCGTCCTATGATGACTACTGTCATCAAGGGTGACATGGATGTCAGAATGGGTATCATCACTGATGTTAAGCAGGAGCTCAGACGTTGCTCCGCGCTTAAGATCATGTACCAGGCAAGAAAGGCTGAATAATCAGCCCCTCAATATGCAAAAAGGCGACCCTCCCGGCC
>Ga0256407_10003168_pt1 | contig 29862 bp, 17 predicted proteins | sample RumenRJG_04DNA_FD_193489 | JGI IMG/M metagenome (GOLD analysis project Ga0256407, IMG submission 193489) | Bovine rumen microbial communities from Lethbridge, Alberta, Canada - RJG_04 | ecosystem: Host-associated > Mammals > Digestive system > Stomach > Rumen | place: Canada: Alberta...
CACGCGCATCTGGTAACCACCATTGTTGTAGTCTGTGGGAACGCCACCTGCTGCCAGTCCGCCGTAGCTCATGAACAGATAGTAGTAACCACCAATGTACTCAATATAGCTGGCCTCGCCAGAAGCGTAGTGACCACCTGCAATCTTCTTACCGAAGTAAGGATCAGAAGTCTCGCTCTCAGCATAAGTTACGTCGTAGTCGCGCAGACCGGTCTTCTCATCCAACTCCAACATGAAGATACCGCCACTCCATGAACCGTAAGACATCCACAACTTGCCCTGTTCGTCGTAGAACACGCAGGGGTCAATGGCGTTAGGCCAGTGGTTGCCATAGTTATCGCTGGGAGCATAGCGGCTGGGCAGCGACTCTTGAGCACCAAGAACGATTTCGAGGTCGGTCTTCTTGTAGGTATCGCCAGACTTGAAGCCACTGATAACGACAGGAGCCTGATAGGTGTAAGGACCTACGATGAAGTCGGAGGTCAGCATGATGATGCTGGAATACCAGCTGTCACCATTGATGCTGAGGTACATGCACCACTTCTTCATCTCCTTGTTGTAAACCACGTCGGGAGCCCACATGTTGCCGTCAACACTCCAGTTAGGATTGGCTGTGCCCGACCACTCAAAAGCGTTGAATGCAGGCATGTCGACGTCTGCGCCACCTTTCTTTACCTTGGTGACCTCGGGCTTTACAAAGGCAACGTCGTTGCCAACGCCAGTGACGCCATCAGCACCCCAGGGCACTGCGACAGCTGTCCATGTCATCAGGTTGGGTGACTTGGCATAAGCACGGTGTGAACCGAAGATGTAGTATGACCAAGAAGAGGGGTCATAGACTACGCTGGGGTCGTGAACGCTAACGCGCTGCAGGTTGCTGGGCCACAGAACCTGAGTAGTAGGTTCTGTGGGAGCAGTAGCTGCTGGTGGTGTAGGAATAGAGTTGTCAGGGTACTCGTCCTCTTTACAGCTTGTGACTGTGGACAGCATGCCTACACAAGCAATTCCCATCATCCAGTATTTCATATTATTCTTGTTCATAATTACTTGTCTTTTTAGAATGTTCATTCAATTGATTACTCGAATACAAGGTGAGCCTTTTCCATACTTAGTCTGAATCCGAAGTCATTGGCATCAATGTTCTTCAAACCTTTATAATTCTGGGTATAGGTGTTGCCATTAGAGCAAACTGCAACAGCTTTCACGTCAGCAGTACCATCACCGTTATTGGTAATGTAGGTAGTCACCTTTGCTTCATTGATATTGGTCTTAAAGTTCGTCCAATCCCAATCGCATGTCTGACAGCCATCCCAGTAGCAGTCGCCGAGTCCCCAGTTGTCTGCGCGTACGAAACCGTATTCGGTACCATCTGCCTTGTAGAGGGTGATGATGAAGTTGTTCCAGTTTTCTGCACCATTGGTGTAGTTGATGAATCGGTTGACAATTGTCCTTCCGGCAGGAACGGCAATAAAGTCAGTTGCATCTGCACGGAATGCACTGGAGTTGTCTTCAGCACCGATAACCTTATCGAACTCAAGATGTGCTTTCTCCATACTTAAGTTGAAGCAGAAGTCGTTGGCGTCGATGTTCTTCAAGCCAGTATAGCTCTGTGTGTAGGTGTTACCATCAGAACCGAGGACTACAGCCTTCACGTCAGCGGTACCATCACCATTGTTGGTAACGTACGTTGTCACCTTTGCACCATTCAAGATGGTCTTAAAGTTTGCCCAGTCCCAATTGCATGACTGACAGCCATCCCAGTAGCAGTCACCTATTCCCCAGTTGTCTGCGCGTACGAAGCCATACTCAGTACCATCGGCCTTGCAGAGTGTGATGATGAAGTTGTTCCAGTTTTCTGCACCGTTGGTGTAGTTGGTAAAGAAGTGGACATAAGTCTCACCAGGAGCAACCTTGAAGTTCTCGCTTTTCTCCTCACGGAAGCCACTGCTGTTATCAGTCTTACCAATGCATGTGAACATTTTGTCGACAATGTTGATGGTCGTGGTACCGATAACTGGCTTAACTGCAGCTTCTCCCTTGAAGGTTTTGTTGTAGACAGCCACCAAAGTCTTTGTACCAAGTGTTTCAAAATCGGGAATGACTTGTAGCTCTAACTCATCAATACCGACAGTCTTTGTCATACCATCTTCGAAAGTAATCTCAGCGGTGAGATTGGCTATTGCTTCGTCGAAAGTGGTGCCAAGGAGTGCCTTAGAAGGTAAACCATTCAGCTTCAACGATGCGGGATTGCTATCGGGAATGTCAACAGGTACACCGAAGACAATGTGGCTATGATCAACAGTGAATGACAGATAGAGATCCTCAGGACTGTTGTTGATGTCAACGTTCAGATAGTTTTGCGAGTAGCTTACACCATTGGCACCTACCATTGTAATCTTAACGTCAACGGTAGTAGGATTGGGAATCACTGTTATCATGCACTGTGCTCTGCTCATGGCTTTAGCCCATGCGCCCCAGTCGCGGCTGTCAGACTCCATACTCTTGTCGAAGTGACCTGCACTCTCTTCGCCTGTGTAGCCAGTACCCCAGCCCCAGTTGTCAGCGCGAAGTACAGCATACTCATAGTCTTTTGCAGCATTTCTCAGAATAATGACAAAGTTATTCCAGTTGCTGGCACCACCATAGTTCGTCAAGGGAATCTGGTAGGTCTTACCTTGCTCAAGTTGTACGTCGTCAGTAAAGACAGACCACCAATCCTGTGAATTATCTTCAGCACCAAGTACTTCTGGTGTTGGGATCAGGGTTACTACTTTTGCTGCCTTTGCTGCTGCTATAGAGTCGGCTTTATCAGAAATCCAGTCGGGAGCTCCTATAGAGTACAATTCGCTACCCTCACAGCCAGTCAGCATAACCATGCCTAAAGCTGTGGTGCAGAAAGCAGTTGCTATTTTCTTTAGATTTTTCATAATCTTTTCTGTTTTCAGTTGTTGTAAATAGTCTATTCCTTAGTTATTAGTAGGAACCTGGTGAATGGTCCAACCCTTACTGCTGAAATAGCTGGCATTGCTCGTGCTTTTGTTGGCAGAGTTACCTGTGAGGTTGGGGTTGTCATTCAGCGTGTTCTGGAAGATAGGCAGGAACTCGTGGCCCTGTACATAAGAGTTGAAAGAGCTCTTGCTGCAAGAAGAAGGATCAACGGGATCTTTCGGCGTGTAGGTGTACTTGCCTGCATCGAAGTCAGCTTTCTTCCATACGTTGAAGGCACCATGGGCTTTCAACTGGTTCAGACGGTCGCCAGCATAGAAGAAACCCCAGCGGATGAGGTCGAAGCCACGACCAAACTCGCAGCCGAACTCCTTAGGACGCTCCACATTGGCAATCTGCTCGAACAGCAGGTCCTTGGTATTGAACTGGCTCTGGTCCAAGTTGGCCAGCTGGGCACGGTTGCGCACCTTGTCAATCCATTTGAAGGCGTCGGCCGTAGGACCATTGATCTCGTTCTCGCACTCAGCAGCGCGCAGCAGCACGTCAGAGTAGCGCATCAGACGGAGGTTGATACCATCGTGAAGACCTGTAACCACCTTGTCGTACAGACCTGTGCGCAGGTTGGTGTTCTTGGCGATGGGCAGACCACCATTGTCATTGTTGGTGACAACGAAATCGGAAGCTGTCATCGTTGTGGTGTAGCATACGTTGCCGAGAGTCATGGCGTTGCCGTCCCACTCAGGCTCGTAAGTGCCGATAGTCCAGTAGAGACGTGGGTCGAGGCTACCACCAGTAGTGCGCTCAGCCTTGAACAGGTTGTAAAGCCAAGGAGAGGCAGAGAGGTCAGCCCAGCCACCAAAGGCACCAGGACCGTAGTTACTCTCGATAGCAGAACCCTGAGTAGCGTTAGGACTGGTATTTACTGGTGTCCACTCGTCGTCAACACCCTGTGTGCCATAGTCCAGGAACTGAATCTCGAAGAGGCTCTCGTCGTTGTTCTCAAACTCAGAACCCTCACGGAAGTTGTCACCATAGTTAGCCATGAGCTTGTAGGTACCGTATTTCTCATTACCACCATCAGCAACACTCATGATGTCCTTCAGAACGGTCAGAGCCTCTGCATACTTGTGGCGAACCATCAGTGTACGAGCATAGTAACCGGCAGCAGCACCTGCTGTAGCGCGCCCCTTGGCCCATTCACCACCTTCAGTCTTTGAAGGCAGCAAAGACATAGCCTCGGCAAAGTCGGCCTCTACCTGATCGAGTACGCGGTCGTACTGGGCATTGCCGTCAGCATCGCCATCAGCATGGTTGCTGGCATAGAGTCCGTCGAGTGAACCATACTGTGCATAGTCGGTAATCAGAGCAGGGTTCTGATAGTAACCGGCGAGGTTATAATAGGCCAAGCCACGGATGAAGAGGGCCTGTCCCTTGATGTGTTGCATCTTCGTACTGAGCGAACTGCTGTCACCACTGGTGTGCGACAGGATAAAGTTGCAGACGTTGATGGTGTAGTACCAGTCACGCCAAGACCACTGGTTGATCTCGTCTGTAACGGGGTCGTTCAAATCGTCAAAAGGCAGGTACCATACCTGTGAGGCGTTCCACACCTCATCGCCACGAGTGACATCAAGATTGTATCCGACACGGGCGTAGGTGCCCTCCATGCGGATGTGGTTGTAGGCAGCAATGACACATTCCTCGAGCTCATCGACAGTGTTGCCGAAGGTCTCTGATGTCTGCTGGTTGGGGTTGCTGATATCCAACTTGTCATTGCAAGAGGTCAACATACCAATGCCCAGAAACAGGGCGAGTGATAATTTATATAGTTTCATAATTCAACTTCGTTTTTTCAGTTAATAATTCTTCAACCTTATTAGAACGAGAAGAGTACACCTGCCATGAAGCTACGAGCGCTGGGGAATGAGCAGAAGTTGTAGCCAGGAGTGAAGGGGTTAGCGGTAGAGTAGTCTACGTTGTAGCCCTTATAGCTGGTAAAGGTGTAAAGGTTCTGGGCTGATACATAGACGCGGGCACCGGTGATGACACCTTTGAAGACCTTGTCGGGAATGTTGTAACCCAGTTCGATATTGGCAATCTTCCAGTAGGCTGCGTTCTGGATCTTACGATCGCTGAACAGGTCGTTCCAGCCTAAAGTTGCATTATTAGTATAATAGGTACGCGGAACATCAGAGAGGTATTGCTTACCGTCTGCAGACCACTGGTTAGCACTGAGAACCTTAACGTCCTTGTTGCCAGGACCATAGCAGGAGTTCAGACTGTTATAAATATCATCTGTAACATGGTAGTTCAAAGCACCATAGGTGGCGATAGCCAGGTCAAAGCCCTTATACTCCAGACGGGCGCTGATACCAAAGTTCACCTTTGGCATACCGCTACCAAGAACAGTCTGGTCTTCTGCATCAACCTTACCATCGTTATTGGTATCGTAGTACCAGCAGTCACCAATGTTGGCACCTTGCTGATAAGTCCACTCACCCTCTGCATAGAGATTGGGAACGTAGGAGGGGTTAGCCTTCTGCTTCTCTATCTCGATATTGTTGTGCGTAACACGACCGGCCTCGTTCAGTGCATTCAGCTGACTCTGGTTACGGATAATGCCACCGTACTCCCAACCATAGAACTTACCGACTTCCTCGCCAACCTCTGTGATGCAGAAGCCCTGAATCAGTCTCTCAGTACCGAAGCCAAGCGAGGTAACCTTGTTCTTCAGGGTGCTCAAGTTACCGCTAACCTGCCACTTCAATGGGTGATCGTTGTTACGATAGGTTGCAGAGAACTCGAAACCGCTGTTCTCCATCGATGCAGCGTTCATGGTCACTGAGGTGTTGGCTACACCAGCATTGGCAGGAACGGGAACGTTGTAGTGCAGTTCCTCAGATTTGTTCTTATAATACTCGGCAGTGAACTCCAAGCGGTTGTTGAACATAGCGATATCGATACCAAAGTTGGTTGTCTTCTTCTTCTCCCAAGCAATGTTGGGGTTGACGAAGTTAGAGATTGCAGAACCTGTAACGGCATTGTTGCCAAATGAGTAGGTCATGTTGTTACGGGCAAGTGTTGCCAAATTAGCATAAGGAGCAACAGCCATCACGTTACCCAGCTCACCATAGCTGGCACGCAACTTGAACATGTTGACGATGTCGCGGCTGATGGGGAAGAAATTTTCCTTATCGAAACGCCAACCTACTGATACAGAGGGGAAGGTGTCCCAGCGGATGTCCTTGGAAAGCAGTGAGCTACCATCGCGACGTACGACAACAGAGAACAGGTACTTGCCATCGTAGTCGTAGTTTAAACGACCCAGGAATGACGTGATAGCGGTCTTGTCCTCGTAAGAACTGGAGAAGGTCTCTGCACCATTCTGCAACTGCAGATAGTAAGGCTCAGAGAAGTTGACACCCCAACCGGTAATGTTGTTGGTGTGGTTCTCCTGATAGGTAATACCACCCAAGAGGTTGATGTGGTGCTTACCGATGGTTCCGTCGTAGGTCAGCGTGTTTTCTACCAGGAACTCGGTATATTCACGAGTACCCTTGGTCAGTTTCTCGTTAGACTTGTCCAGATAGACACGGTTTGACTGAATCCATGCAGAAATCCATGTCTTGTCGGTAGCGTGTGTCTTGCTATAAGAAAGGTTCAGACGATAGGTCAGATTGTGGTTCTTGTTCTCCAGACCAATCATCTTCAGCAGGTCAACATCAGCAGAACCAGTACCAGTGATACGGTCTACTGTGGTGTTACGGGTCAGCAGGTTGTTGACCAGCAAGGGGTTAGAAGCAGAGATATCACCATGGATGGTATCGTAGTAGACACCATATCCGTAGGCATCGTAGTGGTAGCTGCTGGCAGAACCTACCTTGTCGTCGAGTACCCATGTGTTGGCGTCGTAAGCCTTGATAGTAGGCTGCATCAGCAGAGTACCACGCAGCACGTTGGTGACGTCACCATACAGACCCTGTACATACTCTGAAGCGTTCGACAGACCCATACCGTCCTGGTCAGAGTGCGAGTAGACAAGGCTGGTACGGAACTTGACGAACTTCGTATCCATAGTATTATTCACGCGCGCGGTGAAACGCTGGTAGTTAGGACCTGCACCTTCCAAGGTTCCCTTCTGTTGGAAGTAGTCGAGACCTACGTTGTAGGTGCTTGATGAGCTACCACCACTCAGGTTGATGTTGTGGTTCTGACGAGTACCGGTCTTGAAGACCTCGCTGAACCAGTCGGTATCGGTGTTGTCCTGGAACTGATAGCGGCCTGTGGTAGGATTCAGGCTGTAGCCACCTGCCAGAGCAGTGTTTGAGTTGGCACATGCCTGACCTAAGTACTGGCTGTACTGACTGGCATTCATCACGTCATAGACGTCGCTGGACACCTTGTCAATACCGAAGTAACCCTTATAGTCCACCTTCAGAGGCTGGTCTTTCTTACCGCTCTTGGTGGTAATAATGATCACACCGTTAGCAGCACGAGAACCGTAGATGGCACCTGCAGAAGCATCCTTCAGCACCTGGATGGTCTCAATATCGTTTGGTGAGAAGTCGCGGATGGTGGTTCCTACGGGTACACCGTCGACAACATAAAGCGGTGCGGTGCTACCGAATGATCCGACACCACGGATGCGCACCGTCGGGTCTGCACCAGGCTGACCGTCGGAAGTAATCTGTACACCAGCGACCTTACCTTCCAGCATTGAAGAAATGTTGGAGTTAGAGACACGCTTCAGTTCTTCAGCATTTACGATAGAGACAGAACCTGTCAGGTCTGCCTTCTTCTGAGTACCGTAACCGACAACGACCACCTGCTCCAGCATGTTGGTGTCGTCTGCCAGTTGAATAGTTTCAAGGTTTGCGCGCCCGCGTACGGCAATTTCGCGATCCTTGTAGCCTACATAGCTAATTACAAGAACGCCGTCAGAAGCGACATCGATGGTAAAGTTACCGTCAAAATCAGTAACAACACCAAGTTTCGCGTTCTTTACCTTGACAGTAGCACCAATGAGTGGCTGTCCGTCTTGATCCACAACCTGACCACTCACTTTGATGGTCTGCGATTGTGTCACTGATGCCATAGCCTGAGAAGGGAAGGTTACAAGACCTCCAGCAATACCTGCCATGAACATCATCGAGAATAACATTTTCTTTCTCATGTGTAACGTTTTTAGGTTATGTTAAATTGTTATGTAATTGAATTTTCGCTGCAAATATACGGCTCTTGATATAAATCAAGGTGGACAAAACAATAATAAAGGTGGACAAAAACGTCCACCTTATATTTTGTCTACCTTGTAGATTTGTACGTACTCGGAGAAGTCCCGTAAAGAGATGTAAAACAGCGGGTGAAATATTTGGGGTCGTTGAATCCAACTTTATAGGCTATCTCCGTGATATTTCTGTCAGCATAATTCTCCAGAATCAGATCACGGGCAATGTTCAAACGGTAGTTGCGGATAAACTGAGTGGTGCTCTGTCCTGTCTCCTCCTTAATACGCTTGGCCAGCAGACTCTTGCTCATGCCTATCGCATCTGCAAACTCGGTAATATCGAACTGGCTGTCCATATAATGATGCTCCAGTATATCGGTGGCACGCTCCATGAAACTCTTGGCAGGCTTGGTCTGCTGCTTGTCAGTCTCTACACTACGGTGACGACTCTTCTTGATATGTTCCTGATTGTGGAGAATATTTTGAATACGTATCTGCAAGGCCTCAGGCGCATCAGACTCCTCCAGCACCTTCTTGATAGGTATCAGCAGTTTCTCAGCCTCCTGACGGCGCAGGGCCGCCAGATGTTGTTTATAGAAATACAGGAAAGCCACTGTCAGCACGATAAGACACAGCAACATGAACCACCAACTCTTCCAGAAATAGGGGGTTATCTCCACCTTAATACTGATGGTTTCGCCTTCATGACCAGCCTCGGTGCTGCTCTTCACCTCAAAGACATAGGTACCAGGCTTCAGACTGGTATAGCGCACAGAGTGTTCACCGGGCTTCAGGGTTGTCCACTCGTCCTCAAAACCTTTCAGCCTGCAGACGTAATACTGTGCCTGCCCCGCATAGCTCAGTGTAGAGAAACTCAGGGCAAACGATTTGTTGGACTCGTGCAGTCTGATTCTCTCTGCATGCGAGATGTCGCAGTCAAGAATAGCGCTGTTGCTGGAAGTAATCTCCTGATTATCCACCATCAAATCCGTGAAAGAGAGGTGTTCCGGATAGACAGCATCCATATTCTCGCCACGTATCTCGGTCAGTCCCTTCACACTCCCCAGAAAGACTGTGCCATCGGGGCCTTTCACAGCAGAATTCCAGTAGAAGCGTTGACACAGCAAACCGTCGCGCTCACCATAATTAATAAAAGAGTGCTGGCGAGGGTCATAGACCGACAGCCCGTTATTGGTGGTAATCCATAGGCGTCCCTGATTGTCCTCCACAACACCTTTCACAGCATTGTTAGCCAGTCCGTCGTCGGTGGTCACCACCTCGAAACGTTCTTCCTGTTTTCCTCCACCACCTTTAACCTTTACCCTCTTATATAGTCCGTAGCCGTCACTGCCCAGCCAGAGCGTCCCGTCCTTGGCTTCAATGATGCAGGTAATCTTATCGACCACTGGCGAGTTGGGCTTATCCAACTTATGACGCAAGTGGCGAACGTCGAAATTACCCTGCCCCACCCGACCAGAGCGGAGGTCGATGTCACAGACGCCCGTCAGACAGCCCATCCACAAATGGCCGTTGCAGTCCACGCAGGCACCAATGCACCCACGGATATTACGATTGCCGGGGAACGGGTCCTCGATGTTGCCCGTCTTCAAGTCGTACAGGAAGATGCCGTCGTTGGAGCCAATCCATAGCGCATCATGATACTTATCGTACGCCAACGCACCGATATACTCCGTCTGTCGCTGGAAATCAGTAGGAAAGGCAACACCTTTAACCTTTAACCCTTCACCTTTCATCTCCACGTAGTTCACGCCACCTCCCCACGTACCAATCCACAGCCGACCATGCTTGTCGGGCTCCAGTACCGATACGGAGTTGTGCGACAGCGCCGAGTTGGTGGTCGTCCAATGCTGGAAGTGCCCACCAACACCCCGTCTGCTGAGTCCTCCTTCCACATTGCCCACCCACAGTGTGCCATCTGCACTGGCGTACATAGCATTCACGGGATTGGGCGACAGCGACTGCGCATTGTTCTGCTGGTGCACGTAGTTCTGCAACAGCAGCGGTTTGGGCAACAGTCGCACGATGCCTGCTGTCTCCGTACCTATCCATAGCTGACCATGATAGTTGAACAGGCATCGGATGAAGTTGCTAGGCAGGGGAAAGCCTGCCGTTGAGGAATTCCAACGGATAAAGCTGGAACTGCTGGCGTCGTACGCACAGATTCCCCTCAGCGTGCCTACCAGCAACATACCGTCGGAGGTCAGCGCCAGACAGGTGGCATGATCGTGCGCCAAAGAGCGCTCGTCAGCGGAATGACGGAAGTCGCGAAGCGTATTGTGAAAAAGATGATAGGCATAAAGCCCCTGGTTGGTGGCTATCCATACCGTGCTTCCCTGACGCAGCAGATCAGTGACAAAAAGTCCTTTCAGCTTCTGCAGGACAGCATGGATAGGCGTAAACTTCAGCGTATTTCCCTGAGCTGTCAATCTCGACAGGCCCAGCGACGTGGATATCCATACGTTGCCTGTATTCTCGATGTCACGAATGGTAATGTCAGGTGTATTACCAATATATTTACAACGGCTGATGTTGGCAACATCACCCTCTTCGTCAAACTCATAGCGGTAGATGCTGTCGCGCGCCACCTGCCACATTGCTCCCTTCGAGTCGCAATACACCTTCACCGTAGCGCGTCCCAGCATGCCACCAATGGATCCCTTGCCACACGCAGGTGTCACCCTGCGCATCGTCTTCAGGTCCATGACCACCGTGCCCTCGTCGTAGGCTATCCACAGGCGCTGATGGCGGTCTTCAGCAAACCCCAGACACGAGCGACTGTCGCCCTGATGCGGCGCCTGAAAAGTATAGCCGTCGTAGCGCACCGCTCCACCTCCAAAGCTGGACACCCAGACAAATCCCTGACTATCCACAAAGATATGGTTCACGTGGTCGTGCGGCAGTCCGCTCGTCAGGTCAAGGCACGACATATTATAGCGTTCAAGCAACGAGCTTGAAAGCTGTGCGCGTGCCGACAACGACAGCATCTGCAGAATGATGGTCAATAGTAATACTCTCATGTCGCTACAAAGGTACAAATAAGTAAGCAAAGCGCCAAAGGAAAACTTGTTTTTCTTTGTGCTTTCGAACGAAAGTACCTACTCGCAAAGCGAAAAGGTACAAATAAATTATAGGAAAAAAGAATGTTTTCAGAAAAGAATAATAAAACAAAAGTTAAAACGGAAAATTAGATAGAAGAATCGTATAACACTCGGATTCAGATTTCAGATTTCAGTTTTTATATTGGCCCACACTACTCCATAGCCGAGGATGAAAGTAGTGTATAAATATACAAATTATATTATATATAATAATATATTAATTTTATAATTATTATAATAATTATAAAATCTATAAACAGCCCGACTCTCCACAGCACCCTTCGTTTTAAAAACTGAAATCTGAAATCTGAATCCACTAAGTGTGTTGACAAACAGCGTATTTTACCCGCGTGTCTTTTTGCGTGTCTTTTTTGAGGAATAATTTGCTAGTCTCCTATAAATTTTGTAACTTTGCATTGTCAAAATCAAGGTAGTCTCACGGCGCCACGAGACAGCCTGATAGCGATGCGTATTAGCCTGATACGGCGCCATATCAGCCTGGTACGGAGGCCTTACAAGGCTGGTAAATCCAGCGGGAAGGCTGACAAGACAGAGAATAAACAACCAAATTATTAACCATTAAAAAATTACTAGTTATGGCAGTATTTTATCGTTTGCATCAGGACCAGGCGACAAACGGGTGGATACGCAGGTAAAGAGATAAAAACACCACTATTCTGTGTCACATAAACTTTGCCGTATGTTGCATCGGAAGAAAAAAAAAGGGCTGACAATATATTGTCAGAGAATAATTCATTACCTTTGCAGCATGAAACGCATCGTACTATACTTAACTATCCTACTAACTGCCACGAACGCAAAGGCACAGAGTTTAGTGATTAACGAACTGATGCAGTCGAACATTGACTGTATCATGGACGACCTGAATGATTTCCCCGACTCATGGGTGGAGTTGTATAATCCCACAGATGCCGCCATCAATCTGGGCGACTACAAGATTGGCACCAAGGACAAGGCCAGCAAGGCGTGGCAATTGCCCAACAAGAGCGTTGCCGCCAAGGGCTACGTGATTATCTATTGCGACAAGGCCGGTGAGGACGAGGGTGTGTCAGCCATGCACACCAACTTCCGTCTGGAGTCTGGCAAGGACGGCAAGCTATACTTGTTTAAGGGTAGCGAGATAGTGGACCAGCTGACAGGTATGGCCAAGCAACCCGCTCCGAATATTGCCTACGGCAGGAAGACCGACGGTGCCGACGACTGGGGCTATCAGGCAATACCTACACCTGGCGAGGCTAACTGCGGCACTACCTACAAGAAAGTGCTGGGCGAGCCCGTTTTCAGCACGAAAGGCCGCGTGAAAATTGCAACAGGCAGCAATACCAAACTGACGTTGTCGTTGCCCGACGATGCTCCTGAGGGTACAACTATTCGCTACACGCTCGACGGTAGTGAGCCTACGGAGAGCAGCCAGGAATACACCTCTCCGCTCTTCTTCAACAGCAACAAGATTGTTCGTGCCAAGCTGTTCTGCGACGGTTATCTGTCGCCACGTTCCACTTGTCACTCCTACATCTTCTTCCCCAACAACCGTGCGCTGACGCTGTCGGTGGTGAGCATCATGACGGATAACAAGTATCTGAACGACTCGAAGATTGGCATCTTCGTAGACGGCACCTACAGCAACAACCAGAAGAACTACGAATACAACTGGCGCCGCCCGATGAACATCGAGCTGTTCGAGACACCAGACCAAGAGAGCGTCATCAACCAGTTGGGCGAGATGCGTGTGACGGGTGGTGCTACACGCGAATACGCCAGAAAGTCGCTGGGCATCTATGCCAACAAGCGTTTTGGCGAGAAGCGCCTCAACTACGAGTTCTTCCCCGACCAGAAGCCAGGACTGAAGGACTTCAAGAGCATCATGCTGCGCAATGCCGGCAACGACTTCGACTATCTCTTCATGCGCGATGCCATTATCCAGCGCACCATGGCCCAGCACGTGGATCTGGACTGGCAGGCCTGGAGACCCGTCATCGTCTATATCAACGGCGAATACAAAGGTCTGCTGAACATCCGCGAGCGCTCCAACGAGGACAATATCTACACCAACTACGACGGATTGGAAGATATCGACATGATTGAGAACGACAATGAACTGAAAGAGGGTACGTGGGACAACTTCAATGCCTTCAAGGCTTTCTATAATGAGACGGGGCACACGCTGGCTGAATATGCAGAGTGGATGGACTGGCAGGAGTATATCAACCTGATGATTGAGAACATCTACTTCAACAACCAGGACTTCCCAGGCAACAACAACGTTATCTGGCGCCCACAGGCTGAGGGCGGCAAGTGGCGCTGGATTACCAAGGATACCGACTTCGGACTGGGACTCTACGGTTCGTCGCCCGACTACAACACCATCAAATGGCTCTATAACAACAACTACGACCCCAACAGGAACTGGGCTAACAAGCCAGAGCACACCATCCTGTTCCGTCACCTGATGGCGGACACTGACTTCAAGACCGAGTTCCTGAATAGGGCTGCTATCTATATGGGCGACTTCCTGAACGAGAACGGTACGCGCGAGGTGTGGGATGCGATGTACGACATGATTAAGACGGAATATCCCTATCACCGTGAACTCATTAATCGCTGGTGGCCTAACTACAACGACGAGCTGAACACCGCCCGCAACTGGCTGAACCAACGCACCTACTACGTCTATAAGCAATTGGCAGACTACTACAACTGGGGTACACTCAGGACACTGACCATCAACAAGCAGACTAAGGGGGACATCACGATAACCGTCAATGGCGTAAAACTGACGGGCAAGGTGTTCGACGGCAAGTACTATCAAAATAGGACATTGACTATCGTCGGCCAGGCAACAGGGGGAGATGAGGTGACAGGATGGAAAGTGACAGGTGCCATGAGCAAGGAGGTGCAGGGCAATGAGCTGACCCTACAGATGCCTAAGGGCAGCATCGCCATCGAGCCTCTGTTCGGCGACATCTCCGGCATCGAGGATGTTCAATATTCAACTTTCAACTCTAAACTTTCAACTATCTACGACCTCATGGGTAACAAGGTGAAGACACCACAGGCCGACAGGATATACATTCAGAACGGAAAGAAAATAATCATTAACAAATAACAACTAACTTCGCTTCGGATGAAGCACGACTAACTAACAAAAGAGATGAAACATTTCTACTTAATCTTAACCTTCCTGGCTATTGCCGCTAACACACAGGCACAGGACTTAGTAATCAACGAGCTGATGCAGTCGAACGTAGAATGCATCATGGATGACATCAAGGAGTTCCCCGACTCTTGGGTAGAGTTGTATAACCCCACGGATGCCGCCATCAATCTGAAAGACTACAAAATCAGCAACAAGAACAAGGAAAAGAAGGCTTACAAGTTGCCTGACCAAGAGGTTCCTGCCAAGGGCTATGTCGTTATCTACTGCGACAAGGAGGAGAAAGGTCTGCACACCAGTTTCCGTCTGGAGTCTGGCAAGGACGGCAACCTCTATCTGTTCAAGGGTGGCGATGTAGTGGAAAAATTGGAAGGCATGGCCAAGATGCCTGCTCCCGACGTGGCCTACGGACGCAAGACCGACGGTGGCGACGAGTGGGGCTATCAGGTTACACCTACTCCAGGTGCAGCCAACTGTGGCGAGACAACGGATAACATCCTCGGTGCAGTCGTATTTGGCAAAAAGGGCTTTGCGACCTCTTCACCTGCCGCCTTCCAATTGGAGTTGAGCCTGCCGGAAGGTGCTCCCGAAGGTACCGTCATCCGATATACGACCGACGGTAGCGAGCCCGTTGCTACCAGCAAGAAATACTCGTCAGCCATCAACATCACCAAGACAACGGTGGTGCGTGCCAAGGCGTTCTGCAACGGCTGGCTGTCACCCATGAGCACCGCCCAGTCGTATGTGTTCCACCCAAGAGAAATAACGCTCCCCATCTTCTCCATCCAGACCAACGACAAATATCTGAATGACAGCGAGATAGGTCTGTTTGCCAACAACAAGAGCAAGGAGGACAAGAAGACGCACGACTGGCGCCGCCCCATGAACATTGAGTTCTTCCCGAAAGAAGGTGAGGAAAGTGCCTTCAATCAACTCGGCGAGCTCCGCATCCAGGGTGGACAGTCGCGTTCCAATGCACTGAAGTCGCTGGCACTCTATGCCAACAAGCGCTTCGACCCCGACCACAAGCAGTTTGTCTATGAGTTCTTCCCCGACCAGAAGCCGGGCATGAAGAAGTTCAAGTCGTTCTCTCTGCGCGACGGTGGTAACGACTTCAGCGACCTCTACTTCCGCGATGCTATCATCCAGCGCACCATGGCCAGCCATACCGACCTCGACTGGCAGGCCTGCCACTCTGCCGTGCTCTATATCAATGGTGAGTATATGGGTATGCTGAATATCCGTGAGCGCTCCAACGAGGATAACATCTACAGCAACTACAACGGTCTGGAGGACATTGACCTCATTGAGATTTCCCATGAGAAAAACGGCAATAGTGACAATTTCATCGAGGAGCTGAAGGAAGGTACCAATGATTTCTACGAAGCCTTCAAAGCGTTCTACAGCGAGAAGGGCCACACCAAGGCACAATATGAAGAATGGATAGACGTCGATGAGTACCTGACCGTCATGGTGATGAACCTCTTCTATGGAAACATCGACTTCCCTGGCAACAACTTCGTATTGTGGCGCCCCAACGATGACGACACAGAGTCAGGTCTGCCCAAGAGATTCCGTGTCATCGTGAAGGATACCGACTTCGGACTGGGACTCTACGGTCGCCAGAATAGCTACAACACCATCGACCTGCTCTACAATCCCAGCAAATACCAGAACGACAACTGGGCATTTACCGAGCCGGCAACGCGTCTTATCAAGAACATGCTGGAAAACACTGATCTGCTGAACCTGTTCATCGACAAGTGCTGCGTCTTCATGGGTGACTTCATGAACGGCAAGGGTACTGGCGAGACGATAGAGCTCATCAAGGCCGAGGCGATGGAGGAGTTCGTTGCCCATCGCGACAAGTACAACCCCGGCTGGGGCTGGTTCCCTCCCGACAACCGTAGCGAGATTACCAACAAGTTCAACGATGCAAAGAACTGGGCAGAGGGTCGCCCCAACTATTTCTACCAGCACATCGGCAACCAGTGGAACCTTGGCACCCCCAGAACGCTGACCATCAACAAGACCAAAAAGAGTGACATAGCGATTACTTTTAACAACATCAAGCTGTCAGGCAACACGTTCGACGGCAAGTACTTCAAGGATCGCACCATCACCCTCAATGCCACAGCCAACGAAGAAGGCAAGATTGTTACGGGTTGGAAAGTTACGGGTGCTGTCAGCAAGGAGGTTCAGGGCAATGAGCTTACCCTACAGATGCCCAATGGCAACATCGCCATCGAACCTATTGTCAGCATTGGTTCAGGCATCGAGGAAATAGCCAATAGCCAGCAGCTAATGACCAATGGCCAACTTTACGACTTGCTAGGCAATAAAGTTGTTACACCTCAAACTGGCAGTATATATATTCAGAACGGTAAAAAAATCATCTGGCGCTAACGGCCAGATGATAAAAGTATAAGGAAATTACCCAACGCTTTCAAGCGTTTGGGTAATTTTTTGTTCCCTATGACAGATGCGCACCTCGATACCAAACTTCTCGTGGATATGCTCGGCAAGGTGTTGCGCACTATAGACAGAACGGTGCTGGCCACCCGTACAACCAAAGCAGAACATCAGACTGGTGAAGCCACGCTGGATATAACGGCGCACATGGGCATCGGCCAGTTTATAGACTGAATCCAGGAACGTCAGTATCTCACCATCGTCTTCCAAGAAACGGATAACCGGTTCATCAAGACCTGTCAACTGCTTATACGGCTCATAACGGCCAGGGTTGTGGGTAGAACGGCAGTCAAAGACGTAACCACCACCATTGCCCGACTCATCCTCAGGAATCCCTTTCGTATAAGAGAAGCTGAAGACGCGCACCACCAACGGGCCTTGTGCATCGTACTTGGAAAACGTTGCAGGTCCATCTTGTGGGTGAGGCTTGTAAGGATTCAGATTGGTGGTCTTATAACCGTCGGCACGACTGGCCATCGTTTCCACATACTGGAACTGCGGCAGTTCCGTCAGTCGGCGAAGCACGTCAACCAGATAAGGATAGGGGAAGTCGCGCTCGTCAAGCAACTCACGAATATTCTGGATAGCAGGGGGTATAGACTCGATGAAGTGGGCCTTTCGCTCGAAATAGCCTCGGAAACCGTATGCACCCAACACCTGCAACTGGCGGAACAGTACGAACAGGGACAAGCGCTCGACAAAACGATGGGGTGTGGGCACCTCGGTAAACTGCTTCAAGGCATTGTAGTACTCATAGACCAGTTCACGACGCAACTTGTGGGGATACTTGGCTGATGCCTGCCACAAGAACGATGCCAAGTCGTAGTAGTACGGGCCACGACGGCCACCCTGGAAGTCGATGAAACAAGGCTGTTTACCATCTACCAGCATTACATTGCGAGCCTGGAAGTCACGATAGAGGAAGCATTGCTCGTCACCAGCCTCCGTCAGATCTTTTGCCAACAGGCGGAAGTCGGCCTCCAGCTTCAGCTCGTGGAAGTCAAGCTCAGTGGCTTTCAGGAAACAATATTTGAAATAGTTGAGGTCGAAGAGTACGGAGTTGGTGTCAAATTCCGGCTGTGGATAGCAGTTGGTGAAGTCAAGCTCACGGGCTCCACGCAGCTGCATATTCGGCAACTCACGGATGGTACGCTTCAGCAGTTCCTGCTCTTTCAGCGTATAACGGCCACCAGCCTCACGTCCACCACGGATGGCATCAAACAGCGATACAGAACCCAGATCGGTCTGCAGGTAGCGCAACTCATCATCACTCACTGCCAGAATCTCTGGCACTGGCAATTGGCGCTTGGTAAAATGATGCGACAGATAAACAAAGGCATGGTTCTCATCGCGACTCGTACCCACACAACCTATCACACTCTTACCCACCGAAGACGTCAGTCGATAGTACTCACGGTTACTTCCACCAGCCGTCAACTGCTGTACGTTCTGGGGTTCCTCCCCACTCCATTTCTTGTAAAGTTCAACTAATTTCTGCATTTTGCTGGCAAAGTTACGAATAAACGAGTGAAAATGCAAATTTTATTATAGAAAAAGTGCACAGCTAAACTACTGTGCACTATATTGTTCGGCAAAGAGGAGGGGCATTTCTATAACTTGCATCTCGCTGATGAGTTGATACAGTGTGGAGGAGTCTTGACGTCGATAGTGACTGATGTAGTGGACATCGCTATAAGGCTGCAAGGTATAGATCATCTTGTCCACAGGCTGCTCGAAGCTGTTGGCCTTGTTGTTATAGTGACTGTACTCTATGCTATATATGTCGCGGTCAAGGCTGTAGTCGTAGCGAGAAGCAATGGTCCAACAGTTGTTCATATCGTCCCATTGTGAGGTCACCTTGCTGGTCAGCATGCCGTCAGCAGCATAGGTATAGTCATGCTTGCGATAGGGAGTCAGCTGGACATTCTTGCTATCACCGCTTTTCTGATAGACATACATGGTGGTGATGTCATCTTCTGTATAATCGGCATTGTAGCAGAAATCACTCTCGGGCATATTGACGGCTGTCTCATATCCGTTCTTAACGGTTTCAGAGGTAAGAACTTGTGCTTTGGCACTCAGGGCGGAAATGCACATCAGGGTTGCAAATACTAAATGTTTCATAATCGTAAAATTTAAATTGTTGTTTTTTCTCCTTAGACGCAATGCTGTATTGATTTACTACAGTCTTGCGTCATTTTTTTATTCTTTTGTCTGTTTGACGTAAGAAACAGGCAGAAAAGTTGCAACAACTTGTGAGAATTTTAGAATTAATCAGTAGTTATCCAGTATTTCTTGTAGTTTCTCGCGCTGTCGTTCCTTCTTTGATTTGTGCTTAGGGAAGATTTTCTTGACAGCAAAGGCTATCAGCGGAAGAATGGGGAGTCCTATAGTCATAGCGCCACCCACCTGCTCCTTGCGTTGCTGTTCAAGAAAATGGCTCTGATAAGCCAGTCGCATATCCTGGCGTAACTGGGGCGTCATGACAACTACTTCTATCTTTTTAGAGGGTAAAGGAGACAGTTTGTCAGGAGAGACACGGTCAATGCGAGGCAGCATGGGGCGTAGCACAGAACTGTCACAGCGTTCAGGTTTCATGGGTTCATTGCGCAACCATTCCTCATAGTCAGTTACCGGACTCTTGACGGAGTCTGGTATGCTGACTTCTTTCTTGTCAGTAGAAACCTGCGCCTTGGCCATCGCGGCCAAGGCTAACAGGCATATTATCAAAATGAAGAATCTAATCATTTACGGTTGCATTGGATTATTGCCGCAAAGATAAGGACTCTTTATTAAAGAGTATACAAAAATAATTTTATAAATTCTTAGTAATTAATAAATTAAGATTTTATTAAACTTTGTTTTGTCAAAAAATCTTTATTTCACTCCGCTCACAACGACTACAGAACTCTCTTTAGTCTCTTCAACTTTACTATCGGGGAGAGCGAAAGAGATGGGCACCGCGTACTTCACATTGACAGCTTTACCATTCTGCATGCCTGGTGTCCAGTTTGGCATCGCACTGAGGACACGAAGAGCCTCCGTATCAAGTTCTGGCGATACGCTCTTGACAATCTTCGCATTGCTGATGCTGCCATCCTTCATGACCACGAAGGTGACGATGACGCGGCCTTGGATGCCAGCTTTTTCTGCAGATTCAGGATAGCGGATGTTTGTGGCAAGATACTCTAAGAGGGCTGATGGACCGCCAGGGTACTCTGGCATCTGCTCGACGACATCAAAGAATTCTGGGGTCTGTTCAACGGGGACGGAGATATCTTTGACACCTTTTTTAGTGGTAATAAGCACAACACCATCGCGGGCTTCCTCGCCATACTGGTCTACAGCAGGCTGGCCTTTCAGCACAGAGATAGAGGCTATCTCTTCAGAATCCATTCTCTTGAGGGTCTCGTAGGTGATGCGATGTCCTTCCAGCAGCACCATGGGCTTCTTGTCTGATTCTTTGACAGCAATCCCAATCCACTCTACTTCAGGATTGTCGATACGTACATTGCTGACTGTGTCGGGAATAATCTCGATGGTATTATTGCCTATCTTGGCAGTAGCGCTCTTATTGCCCTTCTTGACAATCTTCTTGGGAGGCTGCTGATAGACATAGTCATTGACCGTCTCAGCATTCAGGGCGAGGGCAACACCTACGATAGGTACGAGGGCGAGCAGCTTCATGAAACTGCTACGTGGTGATTTCTTATGTAACATCATGGTTATACGGTTTTTAAGGGTACTGTGAGAGATACCGTTGGCAATGGAGTACCCGCCAATGCTTGCGGCCTTGGTGATTAACAGATATTGATATTGACGCGCATTAATCCCTTGAGAGAGTACTGCACCGTCGGCCTCGTATTCATGGATGGCACGCAAGTCGGCGCGCAACATCCACATGGCGGGGTTGAACCACTGGAGGGCGGTGAGAAGATCTACGAGGAGTACGTCGCACGAATGGTGCTGACGGATATGTCCTCGTTCATGAGTGAGAATAGCAGAATCGGCGATATTGTAATCGCTATGATTCATGACAATAAAAGAGCAGAAACTGAAGGGGGGCACATCGTCTTTGACCACACAGATTGTGGTACCATCAGCTTGCGGATGACGCTCGCTACGACGCACCAGCATCATGACTCTCCATACAGACAACAAGGTATGTCCCAGCGTGGCCAGTACACCTATTATATATAAGATAGGTATAACCATCTGCCACAAGGGTGTCGAGGAGTCCTCTTCCAACACCTCTGGACGCAAGTCGCCTACTGACACAACAGGCACGGCATCAAGCACCACCGTCTGATGCGTCGTAATAACACACAGTGGTAACACGAACGACAGCAGAGCCGTCGACAGCAGTACCACGCGGTTTACCCGATGGAAGGTCTCCTTTGAGAGCAACAGGCGGTAGAACATGTAGAACACTACGATGAGTACCGCTACCTTGGCGTCATAAATCAGAAAGCCTGTCATAAATCTGCTATTTACTGTTTTCTATCTGGTCGATGAGTTCTTTCAACTCGTCAACGCTGATCTTTTCTTCTTTGACAAACGCGGAAACAGCACTGAGGTAGGAGTCATTGAAGTAGTTCTTTATGACACCCGCAATAGACGAGCGGCCATACTCCTTCTCCGATACCAGCGGATAGTACTGATAGGTGTTGCCGAACTGCTTATGGCCCAGATAGCCCTCACGCTCCAAGATGCGGACGATGGTCGACAACGTATTGAAGTGTGGACGTGGCTCGTCATAATGTTCCTGCAACTCACGCACGAACATCGGACCATACTGCCAGTACAGCGTCATAATTTCCTTTTCCTTGTTGGTCAGTTTCTTCATTGTTTCAAAGTTTTGGGTTTACCAATTTGATTTTGATGCGTCAATATCAATATCTGCTGCAAAGTAACTAAAAATTTTCGTTACTAACAACTAAAAGTATTAGTTTTTAAATTCCATTAACTAATATTTTTAGTTACTAACGTTATTGCATGGTAAGTCCCATCAATCCAATAACAACCTGATTGGACTGTGGGCAGATATCGAAGGAAACGAGTTTCTTCTCTGGGTCGAGGGCCAACGTCAGCATCTGGGCTGCGCCACCAGGAATCATGAGGTCGTAGGTACCCTTGACACCCATCACCTTGCTAAGATGACGACTGACAAGACCTGTATCAAAACTAACCCTGTAGGGACGTGGCTGTAATACATGGAAGGAATAGTCGTTGACATAGTAGTCTTGCTCAACGGGACACCAGTTGTCAGGATTCACCAGTCGCAGGGTATCGGCGGAGCCATCTTCATAGCGTGCTACGAGCAGACCATTGACCATACGACTCTCACGGGTAGAAGTGGTACCTGCCAGCAACAGCCATAGACGTGAGGCACGTCCCTTCAGTGGGATGGCGACCTTATCGGGATACTGGTCGGACAGAGATGCACAGACTATATTCGGACCTTCAGCAGGTGTCTGGAAAGGTACACCCATCATGAGGTATTCTCCTTTGACAATCTGCTTGCGGAAGAAGGTATCGACAACCTCTGGACTGATATGACTGACGGAGTCATTATAGTATTTCTCCAGTGCCACCTTGTGGAACTTCAAGTCGAACGTGGGTTCCTCGGTACCGTCTGGTGTTGGGGGCTGCTCTTCGTAAGAGCTATACATATAGACCTCCGGCATTTTCAAGGGAGCCTCAACGCTGATGACTTGGTGTGCCTCGCTGGTTCCCTCAATGTCACGATACTCGCCCTTTCCCAGATTGATGCGCAACACAATCTGCTGAGCCTCACTGAAGTGCTGCGTGATATCATAGGTGAGCAGATTACCCTGCCGACGGAAGCGGTAGCTAACATAGGGGGTACTGATAGAGGCGCTGTCCCACCTCTCGGGGAATCCCGGATGGATGATACAACGACGGCTGAAAGCATCGGGACGAATACCGAAAAGTCCCTCTGTCAGTGTGCGTGCCGCCATACTAATACCGTCAGCAGCGTCACGTCCCTGTTCACCATTGACCGCATCAAACTTACTGGTCTGAGCAAAGTTGCCAGGCGATGAGCCATCAAACATCTGGTCGATGATGTTAGCTTTCATCAGTCGGAAGCCTTCTTCATTGCGACCAGCCTTGAAACAAGCCAGTGCAGCACGCATGACAGCTGCAGGATAGACATTATTCATATCCCACGTATAAGGCATCCAGTTGCTGGTGGCCAGCGTAGAGAGTTCGGGCGTCACGGGGATATGTGGAATCGCTTGGTCCATATATTTCGTGGCCTCATAGGCCTGCTCAGGAGTACATGCATCATAGTCAATTGGTGCATAAATAGACCACAAGGCAGGCGTATCGTGCAAGCGCTGCAGACCGTCCTGATCCTTGCGCTCTGCCCAACAGCCCTTATCGCGCATCCACAACTGTCCATTGAGCAATGCGAATGCTTCATCGGCTTTTGCAAAATACTTAGCACCATTTTGCTGAATCAAAGCAGCTATGCGTGCGGCCATCGTGTTAAGCCAATAGCTCTTCGCCAAGAGGGGTGTCGAGAGTTGGCTATCGTCTATCGACTGCACATAAGTTTCTATGGAAGGCCACAGACGCTGCATGGCGTCGTGGTCGGCATCATAGCGAAAGTGCCAGAGCATTTCTTCTACTGATACATTCTTTACCTTTTCCTGCACCACCGACAAGGTACTGCCCAGTGGATTGATATCCTTATCGGGCGTCTTGATAGAAATCGTAGAAGCCACTTCCTGCATATCACTCTCCAAACGGTCAAAGAGCACCTCACCCTGGCGCACCGTCAAGAACGCAAAGGTCAAATCATTACAAGCAAGATATATATCCTCAGCAAATTTGACAGTAGCCTGCTGATGGGGCAACTCCAACTGAACGGGTCCGTTAAAGTTTGCCACACGAATACGCCAGACGACACGGTTCTCATGCTGACCGACGACAGCCTTGATGCGTACCACCGCCTTCTTTCCCCAAGCAAGATGCTTGACCTCATAGCTGCGCATACCGTCTTGATAGCGCGACAGACAGTAGTCGGCCTTATCCAGGTCGATGCCATTGACACGGAAAGACAAAGGACGGTATTCCTTATTCTGCAATACCACGAAATAAGGACGGTCACTGGTCTGCAGGAGATAGTCGGCAGTAGCGCCATAGAGGGTACGTGTCAGTCGATTATCGCCATTGACACAGACGAAAGCTCGTCCGTTAGGGCGATAATTGTAGCTGCTTGTCGTAGTCCAACTGCAAGTCAGCAGCAACAGCAGAGCCAGTATTTTGTTCATACTTGATGCAAAGATACGAAGAAGCGCGGAAAAAGCCAAAGGATTTTGCAGCTTTTTTCACCTTAATAGCATAAAAAAAAATGAACCGACTGTCTCACGACAATCGGTTTCAAAACAAACTACTTAAAAACTAATCTACTAAAACAAATCAAAAAAATATCTCTTTTATACTAAATCTTCTATCATCTTGCCATGGTTTTTAACCATTTTGACGGTGCAAAGGTAGGAACTTTCCCATAACTCTGCAAATATAATAGGTGTAAATTACCTATTTCTTGATATAAATCAAGCGGATACCAGCCACCACAGACTGACATCCGCTTTTTTGATAAGTATAGTTTGCAAAATCTGTCTCTTACATCATGCCGCCCATACCTGGTGCACCACCCATCGGCATAGCGGGCTCCTTCTCAGGCTTGTCACAGATGAGACACTCTGTAGTGAGGAACATACCAGCGATAGAAGCGGCGTTCTCCAGAGCTACACGAGCTACCTTGGCAGGATCAATGACACCAGCCTCACGGAGGTCTTCATACTTGTCGAGGCGAGCATTGTAACCGAAGTCACCCTTGCCCTCGCGAACCTTCTGTACGACAACGGCACCTTCTTCGCCAGCATTGCTGACAATCTGACGCAGAGGCTCCTCAATGGCGCGGCAGATAATGTTGATACCAGTCTGCTCGTCAGCATTGTCACCCTTGACAGCCTTCAAAGCCTCCTGAGCACGGATGTAAGTGGTACCACCACCGGCAACAACACCCTCCTCGATGGCTGCACGAGTAGCGCAGAGAGCATCGTCCACGCGGTCTTTCTTCTCCTTCATCTCTACCTCGCTGTTAGCACCAACATAGAGCACTGCTACGCCACCAGCCAACTTAGCCAGACGCTCCTGCAGCTTCTCCTTGTCGTAAGAAGAGGTGGTGAGCTCGATTTCCTTCTTAATCTGAGCGATACGATCCTGGATGGCCTGTTTGTCGCCAGCACCATTGACAATCGTAGTGTTATCCTTAGAAACTGTCACCTTGTCGCAAGTACCCAGCATCTCCAGCGTAGCCTGCTCCAGCTTCAGACCCTTCTCCTCGCTGATAACAACACCACCTGTCAGGGTAGCGATATCCTCGAGCATAGCCTTACGACGGTCGCCAAAGCCAGGAGCCTTGACAGCACAAATCTTCAGACCACCACGCAGACGGTTGACAACCAGTGTGGTCAGTGCCTCAGAGTCAACGTCTTCAGCAATCACCAGCAGAGGACGGCCGCTCTCAGCAGCAGGCTGCAAAATAGGCAGGAAATCCTTGATGTTAGAAATCTTCTTATCGTAGATGAGGATGTATGGGTTTTCCATGACACACTCCATTTTCTCAGAATCTGTTACAAAGTAGCCAGAGAGATAGCCACGGTCGAACTGCATACCCTCGACAACGCCAATGTGGGTATCACGGCTCTTGCTCTCCTCAATGGTGATAACACCATCCTTAGAAACCTTGCGGAAAGCCTCAGCCAGCAGCTTACCAATCTCCTCATCGTTGTTGGCAGAAACGGTAGCTACCTGCTCAATCTTGTCGTAGTTGTCATCCACGCGTTCAGCATTCTTCTGGATGAACTCAACAACACTCTTCACGGCCTTGTCGATACCACGCTTCAAGTCCATGGGGTTGGCACCAGCGGTAACGTTCTTCAAACCCTCGGTAACGATAGCCTGGGTCAGGATGGTAGCTGTTGTCGTACCGTCACCGGCATCGTCACCAGTCTTTGATGCCACGCTCTTAACGAGCTGAGCACCGGTATTCTCGAACTTGTCCTCCAACTCGATTTCCTTAGCAACGGTTACACCGTCCTTGGTAATCTGAGGAGCACCGAACTTCTTCTCGATAACGACGTTACGGCCCTTAGGACCCAGTGTGACCTTTACTGCGTTTGCCAGCTGGTCAACGCCCTGCTTCATAGCATCGCGGGCGTCAATATTGAATTTAATATCTTTTGCCATAATTATTTTTCCTTTCTTTGCTATTACGTTATAACGTTATTTCGTTATTACGATGTTTTTTATTTCTCAATCACTGCCAGCACGTCGCTCTGACGCATCATGAGGAACTTCTCACCCTCAAACTCCAGCTCTGTGCCACTGTACTTGCCATACAGCACCTCGTCGCCAGCCTTCAGGACCATCTCTTCGTCTTTCGTGCCCTGACCTACGGCCTTAATGGTTCCGTGGAGGGGTTTCTCCTTGGCAGTATCTGGAATAATGATACCACCGATTTTCTCTTCTGCCGGTGCAGGAACTACCAACACGCGGTCTCCTAATGGTTTGATGTTCATAATACCTTATTTATTTTTAATTAGACTTTTATGTTTCTGTCCGTTCTTCTGCCAAAAGCGTGCCAAATCGGCAAGACTGACACTTTGGCAGAAACTTTTATCCTCTTTTTGTCCTATTCTTACATTTTTTTATTCTTTTATTTTTGTAGTTTTCTATTTTTTTGTACCTTTGCAAAATTGAAGAGAATAGCAACAACCAATTAAACAAAAATATGAAAGACTTTCTTAAGTACGTATTTGCAACCATTACTGGTATCATTCTGTTGACCGTTGTCATGGGCATCCTTGGTGCCATTTCATTGGTAGGCTTGGCCGCATCCAGCGCCAGCACGACAAAAGTGGAAGAGAAATCTGTATTTACCTTGATGCTCTCTGGTCAGTTGGACGAGCGCGTTCCAAGCAATCCATTGGCATCACTGACAGGACAGGTCAGCGAGAACCTCGGCTTAGATGACATAATTAATGCTATCCAGAAAGCCAAGGACAATGACGACATCAAGGGCATCTATATTGAGGCTGGAGCCTTCAGTAGCGATACACCCGCATCTGCACATGCCATCCGCGAGGCCCTGTTGGACTTCAAAAAGAGTGGTAAGTGGATTGTAGCCTATGGCGACTCATATACACAGACCACCTATTATATATGTAGTGTGGCTGACAAGCTATTCCTGAACCCGCAAGGCATGGTCGATTGGCACGGACTGGGCGGCGAAATGTACTACATCAAAGACCTGCTTGCCAAGTTCGGTGTTAAGTTCAAGGCTGTGAAGGTAGGCAAATACAAGAGTGCTGTGGAGATGATGACTGCTGACCAGATGAGCGACTACGACCGTGAACAGACAGAGGCTTATCTGAACGGCATCTGGAAGGTGATGCTGAGCGACGTCTCCCAGAGTCGTAAGGTTTCCGTCGATTCGCTGAACGCATACGCCGACCGCTATGTAGCTCTCTGCAACCAAAAAGAGCTGGTACGCATGAAGCTTGTCGACAACCTGCTCTATACTGACGAAGTGAAAGGTGAAATCAAGAAGCGCCTGAAGATAGATAACGACGAGCATATCAGCCAGTTGACGCTGGAAGATATGGCCAACGTGGCTGACAAGAAGAAAGAAGGCGAGAAGATTGCTGTCTATTACGCCTATGGAGAAATCGTAGATTCTGAGACAGGAAGCATGCTGTCACAAGAGCACTCCATCGTAGCCACTGAGGTTTGCAAAGACCTGGAAGAACTGATGAACAACGACGATGTGAAGGCAGTGGTACTGCGTGTCAATTCGCCTGGTGGTTCTGCATACGCTTCTGAGCAGATTTGGCGTGCTGTCACCAACCTGAAAGCTAAGAAGCCTGTAGTGGTTTCGATGGGCGGCTATGCCGCCAGTGGTGGCTACTATATCAGCTGTAATGCCAACTATATCTACTCGGAGCCCACGACCCTGACAGGTTCTATCGGTATCTTTGGTATGTTCCCCGATGTAAGCCAGTTGCTGACAGAAAAGCTGGGCGTAAAGTTCAGCGAGGTAAAGACCAACAAGCACTCTAACTTCGGAACTATATCACGTCCATTCAATGCGGAGGAGTTAGCACTTCTCGACAACTATATTGGTCGCGGTTACGAACTGTTCCGCCAGCGTGTGGCCGATGGTCGCAAACTGCCTGTTGCACAGGTTGAGGAGATTGCCCAGGGACATGTATGGGTAGGCAACGACGCTCTGAAGATTAAGCTGGTGGACGCCATCGGCTCTTTGGACGATGCCGTCAAGAAGGCTGCCCAGCTGGCTAAGCTGAAGGAGTATTACACGACAAGCTATCCCGACGAGCCCAGCTGGTGGGAGAGTCTGACTGCCCAGGTGGACCGTGGCAGTTATCTGGATGAGCAGATGCGCGAGACGCTCGGTGAATACTATGCTCCATTCAGCTATCTGAAGAACATCAACAAGCAGTCGGCTATCCAGGCGCGTCTGCCCTACTTCTTGGAGATTAAATAAAGGAGATAAAAGAAGATAGAAAGAGCGTGGAAGGCGATTTCATCAAAATCAACAAATGGCTACTGCCGCTGAGTTGGATCTACGGCATAGGCGTAAAACTTCGAAACACGTTGTTCAGTATTGGCATACTGAAAACACGCAGTTTCGACGTGCCAGTCATTGCTGTGGGTAACATCACCGTAGGCGGAAGTGGTAAGACGCCTCATGTGGAATACCTCACTCGTCTATTGAAAAACACCTTCCGCACAGCTGTGCTCAGTAGAGGCTATAAGCGCAAGAGCAGCGGTTTCGTACAGGCCACAGCAGAGACGACGATGCCTGAGATTGGCGATGAGCCCTTCCAGATGAAGCAGAAATATCCTGATGTCATCGTAGCAGTTGACAAGAACCGCTGTCATGGCATTGACACATTGGTGGAGAACGACAAGGACATCGACGTCATCCTGCTGGACGATGCCTTCCAACACCGTTATGTCAAACCAGGCATCAACATTCTGCTGGTAGACTATCATCGCCTGATTATCTACGACAAGTTGTTGCCTGCTGGCAGGCTGCGTGAACCCCTGAGCGGTAAGAATCGTGCCGATATTGTCATCGTCACCAAGTGTCCTAAGGGTATGAAACCCATGGAGTATCGCGTCATCACCAAGGCCATGAGTCTCTATCCCTATCAACAACTATTCTTCACGTCTATCGACTACGGAGAGTTGTTGCCGGTATTCCAAAAAGACAAAGGCACCAAAGTGCTTCAGGAGCTGAAGGACTACCACGCCCTGCTGCTTACCGGCATTGCTTCACCCCAGCAGATGACGCACGACCTGAAGCCGCTGATATCACAACTGACACCGCTCTCCTTTAGCGACCACCACGTCTTCAGCAAGAAAGATGTAGAACTGATCAACAGCACCTTCGCTGCACTACCCTCTCCAAAACTGATTATCACAACAGAGAAGGATGCCACCCGTCTCAGCCTGGCAAAAGGGCTCAGCGACGAGGTTCGCAGCGCACTCTACGTATTACCCATCAAAGTCTGCTTCCTACAAGAACAGGCAACAGTGTTTAACCAACAAATTATAGACTATGTACACAAAAATTCAAGAAACAGCATCCTGGTTAAAAGAAAGGATGACAACAAGCCCCAAGACCGCAATCATTCTGGGAACGGGCCTCGGACAATTAGCTTCCGAAATAACTGACAAGACAGAATTTCCGTATAGCGAAATTCCCAACTTCCCTATATCTACGGTAGAAGGACACTCTGGTAAGCTTATCTTTGGCAAGCTGGGTGGCATAGATATTCTGGCCATGCAGGGACGCT
>Ga0256407_10003169_pt1 | contig 29846 bp, 35 predicted proteins | sample RumenRJG_04DNA_FD_193489 | JGI IMG/M metagenome (GOLD analysis project Ga0256407, IMG submission 193489) | Bovine rumen microbial communities from Lethbridge, Alberta, Canada - RJG_04 | ecosystem: Host-associated > Mammals > Digestive system > Stomach > Rumen | place: Canada: Alberta...
CACATTATACCTTCAACTATATCTCTGATATACGTAAAGTCTCGATATAGTTCGCCTGTATGAATGGTGATTGGTTCGTCGGTACGCATCGCTTCGGCCATTTTGTAATACATCATATCAGGCCTTCCCTCTTCGCCATACACAGTAAAAAAACGCATACCGCTTGTCCTTATACCATATACCGAAGAATAATTCCTCGCAATCAGTTCGTTACAATATTTAGTTGTGGCATAAAAGGATTTTAAAGAGTTTATTTCATACTCTTCCCTAAATGGCATCGTTTTTATGTCTCCATAAACCGAACTAGAAGAGGCATACAAAAAATGGTCAACTCCATACCTTCTACTCAAATCCAATAAATTGCAGAAACCTAATAAATTACAACGAACATACTCCATAGGATTCTCAATGGAATAACGAACACCTGCTTGACCAGCTAAATTGACTACGGCATCAAATTTATAACGCTCAAAGAAATCTTTGTCTAACTCCTCTATCGAACAAATATGCTCACAAAAGTTATCTGAATTGATAGTTCTTCTCTCCTTGAATTTGATGTCATAATAAGAGTTCATCTCATCAACGCCTACAACTTCGTGACCACATTCCAATAAACGATTACATAGATGATAACCTATAAAACCTCGATGACCGCTAACCAAAACTCTCATTTATTTAAACCCCTTATCATATTGTAATAATCCTTAACGCTCTGATATATCCGTACGCACAATATTATTGCGTAATATATTATTACGGCACAGATACACAAAAAACACAATACATTGAAAATCTTCATACATAATTAACTTTATTTGTCTTCAAGCCTCTTCAACTGATTTGCATAAGTGGCCATACCACTGATGATATACCGAAAATTACCATCCATCTGCTTGTTGCGAACTTCTAATTCACACTCTATTTGGTTGACTCTGTAGAGCAACCACACAATTGCTATGACGATTACCAATAAGGAAATCAATATGCACCACGATATTACTGACATATCTTCTTTATTCTTTAATCAAAAAATACTAACATTTTATACTTTTATACAGAATCTACTCTTGCTACTACGAATTTTTAGGCACTGTACGTGGTTGACATTGAAATTTCACGAATAAAACTACACAGAAACATAGTATTAGTTTACAACTTTTTAAAATACAATAAAAAGTGCTAGTACCAAGGATTTAGCAGTTCTTTAATGTTGATTATTAATAAATTTAGGGGTAAAATGAAGGTTTTGTTGTAAATGTATTTTTTTTTGAAAATATTTTTTTTGATATATTTTTTGTAATTTCAACAAATTAATAATAAATAACTATAATTATTGTAATTTTAGCAAATGAAATTATTTATATTGTTAAATAATTTTTGACAACTCGTTGATTTTATTCTTAATGAAAGTTTGATTGATATCTTTTCTTTGATATGTATAGCACCAATTCTTAATGAAAGTTTGACTTGTTGTACTATATTTGTGAACTTTCATTAAGAAACATTACACAAAAGCCGTCCGTATAGCCTTGAACAACCTCAAAAAAACTTGTTTCATTAAGAAAAAAGTGCGACAAACTCCTCGTGGTCAGCCCACGTGCCTATGATAGCGTCCACAAATTCTTAAGTTTTGAAGGCTATTGTGGCAAGAAGGTGAACATATTGCTGAGAATGGGATGATAACTACAAAGAGCGTTCAATATATGATAGAAGTCGTCGGCACTAAACTACGTTACACACGACAAGGAAAACTAATTAAGAGACATCCTCAACTATTAGAAAAATCGGTCACGATTTGTAATTAGTTGTCAAAAATCAATAAACAACTAATAAGAAGGTATCTCATACTGACAATCAGAATGGTTAACAAATCCAAATTGCCGTCCTTCGAGAAGGTAATCGAATAGTTTCAGTAATGTTTTTGTTGTTAAAACACCACAAAAAAAGTATTTAAAGTTTGTGTAATTCAAAATTAATATATACCTTTGTGTTGTCAAGCAATAGTGCTTAACTGAAATAAATAAGAAAGAGTATGAGCGAGAGACTTATATATATAAAATTGTGGTCGGCATCAAACCACAATGAAGAGCGAGTTCTACGAACTAGAATGAGCTATAATCAGATAGTGAATTGGGTGCGATGGGCATACCGCAATACGAAAATATATAAAGGATTCTCATTGTCCTCTGCAAAGAAAGAAAGATACTTTAGTTTTTAAAAAAAAGTGTTATTTCTTTTTGCAGATTAATAAAAATAATATACCTTTGCATAAAACAAACTAAAATACTAAAGTATGGAGACAATATCGACGCTAAAAGAACCAGAAACCGTAGTGTTCAATTCTATGGGGGGATTCAAGAATTTTGATACACCAAAATCTGTATCGGAAGCTATCGTAGAGAGCGGAGCAGACTTTACGGTTAAAAAAGAGCACTTAATCAGAGTAAGTGAAACAGAATGGGATGCCCTTGCAAAGGGAAATGCTGTAGTAAATCTGCAACTAACAAAGAACAACCTCGTCCATTCTCACTGTGCTACTGTGAGAGAGGATAACGGCACTAATCTCGGAGTTGTAGGGTCGAATTACGGTGTCGTGCAAAACAAAGACGCCTTCAAGTTTGTGGACTTCATCGTCAACGGAATGGCAGGCGGAGATGGTAATAAGGCGGTAATAACATCTTGTGGAACGTTGGGTGGAGGTAGCCGAATGTTCGTGAGCGCCAAATTGCCAAACTCGATGAAGATAAGCGGTGACAATTCGCCTATCGACGATTATCTGCTGTTTACGAACTCCCACGATGGTAGTTTCGCAGTACAAGTGCTGTTCACACCAGTGCGTGTGGTGTGTCAAAACACATTGAATCTTGCACTTCGCACCGCAAAGAACAAACTCATCTTCAAGCACACACGTCTTGTGAGCGATAGGATAGATATTGAGAACACAGAGAATATGCGTAAGGCAATCGAAGTTCTCAAAATGCACGAAGTCTATAAGGAAGAATTTGTTGCAAACCTAGAAAATCTGGTCGCACAAAAAGTGACCGAGCGACAGATGATTCAGTTCGCAAGCAGTGTATTCCTCTCAAACGCACAGATGGTTGCATTGGAAAAAAACAACTTCGTTCTTGAAGGCATTGACGAAGTCAGCACACGGACGAAGAACTCTATCCAAACCTTGATGGAGAGCATAAACAATGGCGTAGGACAAGACTCCAACCGTGGAACAAAGTTGTGGTTGCATAACGGACTCACCACCTTCCTTTCCAATGAGAAGAAGTGGAAGACTAACGACGACAAATTTAATTCCCTATATGGTGGAAGCGCAAATAAGAAGGTGCAAGAAGCCTTTGAAATGTTGAACGCAATGTAGTTATCATACACATTCTTGTTTTTGTTATTTTTGTTGTGGCGGTGACATCTTATATGTGTCACTGCCATTTTTTTTGCTTGTAACAACCGAAAGAAATGTTAAAAATAAAAAAAATCAACACAAAAAATGTGTGTAAAATTTGCATAAATCAAGGAATGTCTGTATCTTTATATTGTAATAACAAACAACAAGTCAAACTAAAACGATTCAAGCTATGGCAACATTATCTTACATAAAGGGCAAAATTGAAACCTCAAAAAAGAATATTAAAAAATATTCGGACAAGGTAGTGTATTATGACAACCGAATTTCTTCTTGTCTATCGAAATTAGGCACGAAGTTCGGATTAAACCTTGAGGTAGGCAATTATAAGGATTTGCTTACCATATCCAAGGATGACCCTAAGTATTCTGAGTACTCTTTTGCTAAATATGATTTAGACGACCTTTTAGAGTACAAAGAATTGAACGAGAAAAAAATGGCAGAAGAGACTCGTAAAGAAGCAGAACTCCACGCAGAGTATGCAATGCTGAAGTCAGAGATGGCGAAGAAGGAGCGAGAAAGAGCTAAACTCCTTTCTGTCTTTTCCGAAAAGTTGTCAACCGCACGAGCAATGTGGATGCGCAGAATGGAAGATTGGAGTGGAAAGCACTATGAACACATCCATTCACGCAAGGAAGATGCGCAGACTGTCGTTTCACGATGGCAGTATTTGGACAGAATACGTTTTACAACCTATCGCAGTAGTGGGAGCTATAGTAAGACTAAGGAAGAGAAGGACGCAGTGTGGAACGCCTATAAGGACGAATATCACGATTTGTCCTTGAATGTCGTATCGGCCAAACAGATATTGAGTGATACAGCCATTAACTACAAAAGCAAGGAGGAGTATATTAAGTTTATTCTTGACGGTTGCGCAAGAATGTGGGAGAAAGACTTAATCAGATTGACTGACGACTGCAATAAATACGAACTTGACGCTGACAATGTTGTTTGTAACGATGTGAATCCAACCGAAAGGGGTTTTGAGATTGTTATTAACGACGGAAAGCCTAGAACAATTCACGCACGAATGATTTGGTGTGCAGAATCCTCAATATTGGTGACACCACACGCAAGGTACATTATTACTAAGAAGGCGTGGTAGGAAACTAAAAAAAGGCATTACGATTTGTAGTAGTGCCTTTTTTTTAGTCGAAAAATATAGTTTTCAAACTTTCACAATATCCATAGGATTAAATGTATGTCGAGTGTTGATTTGCGATTGCAATGGAGTGTTTTCGCAAAGCGACTTTAACGCTCGGACATCTTCGGCATCGGCCATACCTTGTTGCGACAGCGCCTCTGCGAGCGCCAACAGTTCTCTTCTTCCGCTTTCGGATTGGAGCATTTGGAACAGTTCAGTCTCGTTAACTGTTTTTGTCGGTATTTTTGTGTGTGGTTTCATACAAATCTGTATCAATTCAATTTTATTCTATTATACCCATTCTCTTTTTTTCTCACGGTACAATCGGTGGGCTTTCTTGTACTTTTCCTTGTAATTGGTCGTATTTGACAAGGTTCTGCCGTAACGAATGCACTATTTCCGAACTGCTTGGGTTGTTTTGAAGTTCTTGTTCTGTCATTTCCCATAACTTCCTTCTTCCTTCCGCACTATGTATCATAGAGAGTAATAGTGGCTTGCTCAGTGAAAAAAGTGTGCTGTTAAAAGAATGGTGGTCGCTATACTTCTTGCGTGTCTTTTTATTTTTCCCCATTTTTCGTTTTTTTTATGCGCATTATAAAAAATCACATCAAGTTTATTTTTTATTTGCCGATTCACATTCTTCCTTTGACTTGAAAATCCATCCTTTTTCCAACATATTCAGATATTCCGCTTCTGTCAGCACTAATTTAATTTCCTTTGCAGAATGCGTCTCTTCGTCAAACCCAAATACATTGTAAGTGTCTTTAACGATTTTTGGCAGAACAATATCAATGCTCTTGCCGTTCCAATAGTTCATTTTACAACGTAGTTGTGTCGTAGTTTCTTCAATCTCACTAGCGGTTGGTGTGAACTCTCCATAATTGAGTTTGTTTCGCAATCCCAAACAAGTGATGAGCGCATCGTTAGCGTCGTAATTTTCCTTTTTCAGTTTTCCGCTCGGAGTCCGCAACCACGGTATGTTTGGATAAACTTCATTCACCTTGTTCATCATCACTTCCTTCTTATCGATGTCAAACGGAAAATCGGCAAACAGTACGAAATGGTTATCCTTCATATCTTTAAGGAGTTTCTTGTTCTCGTACTGCTCACCCTTCTTGTTAAACCTTCTAATACCTGTTAGACTTGGGAATGCGTATTTCCTAGCGTCATAGCTAGAGATGAATATGGGGTCGATATGGAACAAGTCAATACATCCTTCTGCAATCATTCCGTTAAACCTTAGCAATGTAGCGACGGTGTATTCGTTATTACTGCTTAAGAGCGGTTCTTCAATTACAATATTGGTGATTCCGTAATCAACATACGATTTCAAGTCTTGCATAAACTTTTGTTTTTTGAGATACAGTTTGCCGAAATCTGTGGATGCTTCCTTAAAATCCTTATCCTTATACACGACTTGCGACATCCGCAAAATCGTGCCGTTTTCCGTACCGTCGTCGTGAAACACGCAAATTCCTATACAACTCGTACTTACATCAAGTCCCAATATAATCTTATCCATCTTATTGATTATTTTATTTATTCTATAATATCGCTTGAAATATCGAAGACTAACACATTAAGGTTGTCCGAATATTTAATGCCGAATTGTCCTTCGCTCGGCTTGCTGTCCTTGTCGTCCAAGAACTTTCTGATGTCGCTGTCGATGCATCGGAAAGCGTCGTGCGGAATTTCAACCTTAATGTTTACTTTGTCTGTGATGCCGTTGTTTTCCAAATACTCGGAAATAATATTCATCAAGTCGTTAAACTTCTCAAAATTGAAGTTCCGTGGTATTACCACCCCATCAGGTATATACGTGTATTCCTTCATCAGTTAAATATGTTTGTAATTTTAATTAACACTCTCTTGATATTCTGACAGAATCTGTTCCATAAGTATTTTTTCGGAACAACAACCTTGAGTTCGTGCGAGTGTGGGTCAGCAAGTGTCTCCTTTATTTGTTGCCCCAAACCGTTTTTTAGTTCCATTGCGAAGAGTTCTTGTTTTGTTTTGACAGCCTTCGCACATTTCTCCTTAATGAAAGTTAGTTTTTGGTATTCGTCTTCCATCGAAACGAACTGTTCTCTGTCAGTATCAATGCTATATTTGTCCATATCAATTTGATTCTATTTGCTTTTCACATAAAGTAACAACATTTCTCAATACCCATACGACACCACACGTAAAGAACATATTGCACGGTATGGCAATCAGCAAACTTTCATTAAGAAGGATTTTGCTGATTGGGGATATGGTGAAATCAAAAGTTCTTTCTGCAAGGACAACCGCCCAACCAACATTCGTGCTTGTACAGATAAAACACTCAAACATTTTTCCTATGCTTGGAGAGATGCGAGTGATACATTGCCTAAAATATTCTATAATGTTAAACGGACCGTAGCTCTCAATAAGAATGACACACAATCCGTACACCATCATTGAATAACAAAAAATATACTCCATAAAAACCTTTGCTTTTTATCAAAAAGTAATCTATATTTGCACAGATTACTTATCAATATTGATATATTATGAATAAATTTTATGAAACCGACTCTGATAATGTAGAGTTTATTGAGAAAATTTTTGAACAAGTTTTCCCATTGGAGAATATTCCTTGCAAGGTGTTTTCTGTAGAAAAACAAAGTGAAATTGTTAAATGCAAAAAGTCTAGTGAAGAAGCCGAGTTTATTGCGAAGAAAGACCCAATGTTGCAAATCATTGTAATGGAAGATGCTTTTAATCGATTGGACGATAAGACTAAGGAGTTTGTCGTGCGAAAAGGTCTGCAAGGAGTGAGTTATAATATGGAAAAAGGTCAAATCCGCATTAACAACGACTTGGTTGCCAATATTTGCGAGTTGAGACACACGGAGCAATATTCAAACACAACAGAATTTATGAATATGTTGGAGAGTGAGAAGGCGTGTATCCAACAAGTGCTTGAAGATAAAAAGCAAGCAAAAGATAAGACTCAAGCCTAACACACATTCACATTCATTATATAATAAAGGCGGTATTTCGTATGATGGAATACCGCCTTATTCTTTTCACAATGCAGATTACTCGTTTGTTTCAATGGTTTCTGACTGTGTCTCACCGTTCAGTGTCCACGTGATTGTAAAACTTCCGTTGTCGTATGCCAAGTCGAAATTGCCATCCTTGTCGCAATCAACAACCAACCCTAGCCTATTAAGTCTGTCCTCATTAAAGCGTGGTTGGAACAACGACATATCAATCACGCTTAAACATCCACTATCAACGACGTACGGGTCTTTTCTGAGTCCTTCGTATGAACCGTCACCACTATAAGTGCCGTGAACAATTCCAATGATTTGCCCATTATCAGCAATCACTCCGTCTTTATAATCATATTTCTTTCCCCACACATTGTGAGATAGGTCATCGGTAAGACAATAAGAAGGGTCTCCGATAAACAATTGTTTTGTTTCCATAATTGTCTATTTTAATTATTAAATATTATTAACCAATCAGAAAGAAGTGCTTTAAATTCCTCTTTTGTAAGAGGAAGTGTCACATTCCCAACCACATCATCTGGTTGCATCGTTTCACTGTTCGTAACTATACTGCTCGTTACGACAATCACGTCCAAATAAAACCACGCATTCTTACGGTAGTGGTTGTTATTCGCAACCTTATAAGTCGAGAACAATGGCGTAATGCTGTAAGATAGCGTACTCATTTCACGCATAGAACTCAATTTTCCGTTTAAATACTTGTTTAATAAGTCCAAATGCGTTTTATCAATTAAAACCTTTCCACTCGTCTTGTTTACAAGCACCATATCTGCAGTCTTGCTTTCGCTACAACCGCTGATAACAATATACTGCGCACCATTTATAGTGGTGTCCTTTGCAGTATACGCCTTTTTGACCGCACTTACATTGAATGCGACGACGAAAAGCAATAATAATATGCTAAATAAACGTTTCATTGTGTACTTCTTTTTTTATTTATACGCTAAGTTACAAAGAAAAATCAAATTATCAAATAAAATACACACTTTTTTTTGTGGTTAATATAATATTTGATTTGATGTTCGGAAATTGGGTTGTCAAACATAGTTATATTTATAGGAAAAAAATAGAATAAGAACTTAGTTAAACAAAAATTCTTATAAGAAAATGACTAACATAATTAACAAGGACTTGAATAGGATGCGTGCTCTTATGAACATTAAACCTATTAACGAAAATCAAAAGAAAGCACAAGACCCAGTTGAGTATTCAAAGAAGGGCGCTGATGGAAATTTTTACGGAATTGTTCGTGAAGGTTCAAAGTACTATATCAAGAAAGCAACGCCCAACGAAAAGGGTATGCTTGTAAAAGAGAACTTTGACTACATTGGTGGTTTTATGCGCAGAAACGAGAATTGTTTCGATAGCTTCAGCAAGGCAATGCGTAATTTGGAAGGTAAGTTGGCGAGTTTGAACGAAGCGGTAAAGGCACACGCTACATTGATTGAGTGTGGCACTGACAAATCAAAGAACAAGCGAGTTATCATCGAAGCAAGGGGCGCTATGCGTAAGGATATTGCTCGTCAGTTGCAGATTATGAACAATGTCGAGGTTCTAGCAGAAAGCAGAGCTAAGTACCGCAGTCTTAACGAAACTACCGATACAGCGGATACCGATGCTACTCCATTCTCGCACGAGGTTAAGAATATCGGAGACACTTATAGCGATGCTTACAAGCCGTCTGTAGATAGCGAAGAAGGCGAATATTTGAATATTCAAGCAGAAGCACGCAGACGTCGTGGTAGGAAACTTTACGAGGACGAAGAAGAAAGCCAACTTGACTTGACCAAAGGTATCAATGATAGTTTTGCTGACGATACAGAAGGCTTGTTTGACGATGAGTCAGAAGGCTTGTTTGACGACACTACTGAAATCCACGTACCGAGTGCAGATACCAACAAGACTATTGAAATCATCATTGGCGATGGTAGCGAAAGCGACGAGAAAGGTGATGACGACGAAGAAGCAGAACATTTGGGTGTAGAAGACGAACTTAATGGCGAAGAACTTCCTATGGAAGGTTATCGTAGGAAGAAAGGTCGCAGAATCAACGAAAGACGTTCTCGTTTGCGTGAAGGCGCTTATGCCGACTATAAAAACACAGAAGTGTGGGACGATGATAGTGTAGAGAGCATTCGTAGCGGTGAAGCTGACGAAGAAGCGACTCCATTTGAAATAACATCTGGCAATCCAATGGAATGTCGCAGAAGACGTGGCTTGAAGATGAACGAAGACTTGGGTTTTAACATTAACGATGTCGCTCACGAGAGATTGCGTTCTTCTCAAACACTAAAGACAATTAAGGCGCACGCAGACTTCCCTAACACTTATGCTATCGACGATAAAAGTGTGGACAACGAAGAACTTCCGTTCACCAACAAACAAGAAAACTACATCTTTAGCGTAAAGCCAAAGACAAAACTATCTTCTCTTGGTGAAAGTCGACTTCGCAAGCAAAAAAAAAACTTTCGTTTGTAAATGAAAAAAGTGACAAGCACTTTGTATTAGAATTACCGAAGAGCGACGACCGTATGGGCGGTATGCCTCCTATCGACAATGCCATTATGGGTGGGATGCCGTCTGTTGGAGAAGACAATATGGACACAGAAATGGTCGGAAGTTTGGATACCGAAGCAGACGAAGTATCTCCAAAGAAAGCAATGCAACAACTCGCAGGAAAATTAAGTTCCGAAATGCGGAATTATTTGGAGACGGCCGAACCTGAAGAAGCGAAGCAAGATGCTTTGTGGGTTATTCAAATGATTGCCAAAGCAGGTGTGGATTCTCTTGATAACAAAGGTAAGAAAGCAGTTATAAAAACTATCAAAGGTCAAAACGACGAAGACTTTAACGGTCTTGACGATAGCGTTGAAATGGCAGATGATGTTGAAGAACAAGCGGAAAAAGATGCGGCTGACGCCAATCTCGACGCTGAAACGAATGCCGAAATGGAAATGTAATTCTAAGGATGGGGTTTTAATACGTGTTAGAGCCCCATCCTTTTTTGTGTATTTATTAAAAAAGAAGAACGAGATGTATAATAAACATAAACAAGTACGTCTGAATGAAATAAACTCCCAATATTATCAATCGGTATTGAATATAGAACAAGAACTAGGCGACATCTGTGGTAATAATGGTAGGGACGCAATTACGAATAATAAGAGCAGAAATTTATTTTTAATTGGATATAGCTGTAGATTTCCTGCCTACAAATTGGTGTATGACAAGTTTAGACAAACGACAGTCTTAGAAAGTTATACCCTATATGACGAGAGAATACTTCATTTGGACTTCGGCAGTTTCGATATTAATCAAACTATGACTGCGACTGAATTAAGGGGCATTATCAATAGGTATAATGTTAGCGAACTTATGTTTACCAATGAAGATTTGAGCGGTTACGAAATCTCCCCTTACGACTTCTTTGAAAGCCATCAAGTTGCGGAAGACTTTCAAACCTATGTTGATTATTTAAGGCAAATTGAATGAACAGTGGGAAGGTGTTACGTGAAGTAGCACCTTTTTTTGTTTAATTGAACAATATATAGGTTGAGGCTGTTTGTTTTACGACATTTTCTTATCAAACCTAGTATTTATACAAAAGACACATATTATTTTTTTTAAAAGTAAAGTAATAAAGTATGGCAGAGAAAAAAAGCAAGGGTCTAACTATTTTTCAAAAACTTGATACCGCAATAAATAACTCTTGGGTATCAAGCAAAATAAAAAAAGCATATAACAACTACAACGTTGCGAACACGGATAAGAAAGTACTGTTCCGCACATCCAATAAGGAAGAATATAATCAAAAGTTGCTACAATTGCGTCAAGAAAAAATGCTTGCCAATATGTGGCACAGCACAAATGAAGCATTGAGTGCAGAAGATGTGAATGGCGCTACAAGGTTGAGTTTGCTGTATCGTGATGTGGAATTGATGGACGGAATGCCAGAGATAGGTTCGGCACTTGATATGATTGCGGAAGAGGCGACATTGCCAAACGAAAAGGGCAACATTGTTAATGTATACTCAAACAGCGAAAGGATAAAAACCATTCTTGAAGACTTGTTTGTCAACCGCTTGAAATTAAGTGTCACTTCAAGTATGATAGTACGAGGTATGGCTAAATATGGGAATATGTTCAATTTGCTGAATGTAGCCTCTGGCCAAGGTGTGTTGGGTTGGAGACTGTTGCCTGTCACTGAAATGGTTCGAATCGAGAATGGTATGGAAGACACAAGCGGTATGCAGATTGTACCTAAAACTCGCAGTATGCTTAATGGCTCAAACAGCAATGTTGATGATACAGAATCGGTTAAATTTGTTTGGCAGAATGGAAATCAGCAAGTTCCTTACCATAGTTGGCAGATAGCCCATTTCCGTCTATTGACCGACAGTTCGTTCCTTCCTTATGGCTCTTCCTATCTAAACAAGGCACGAAGGCATTGGCGAATGCTGTCTTTGATGGAAGATATGATGTTGCTTTACAGATTGGAAAGAAGTATAGAGCGAAGAGTGTTTAAGATTTATGTGGGCAACATCGACGACAAGGATGTTCCTGCCTTTGTGGATGAGATTGCCAACCAATTTAAGCGCACACCAATTGTTGACCCAATGACAGGTCAATTGGACTTGCGCAAGAATTTAATGCCAGTTCACGAAGACTCTCCAATTCCATTGCTCGATGGACGAACTCTAAAGATTAAGGAGTTGGCAAAAGAATACGAAGAAGGGAAAGTTAACTATGTGTATTCTATCCAAGATACCACTCATAAGATTGTGTGTGGAAAGGTCGTTTGGTGCGGTAAAAACTATACGGCACGTAAATTGTATAAGGTCATTTTGGACGATGATACTTATATGGTAATGGCAGGCGAACACGAAATTGTTATGCGAAACGGTATCAAGGTGCGTGCAGACCAAGTGTCCGTTGGCGACAGTGTAATGCCATTCTACCGCCAATTAGGAGAAGGCACTAGCAAGATGGGGTATAAAAGCGACGAGAAAGTCTATAATCCAAATTCAGGCAAGTACGAACATACACATAAACTTGTAGCCGAACTTACAGCAATCGAAAATGGAAATCCTTCGTGTAACCATAAAACTACTATACAAACACTGTTTGACAATATTGTTTGGGAGCGTCTGCGTTTGGCAATAGTCAATCAACAAATCCGCACAAGAAACGAACTTGTTGGATTTCTTAATACAAATTGTATAGAACACCTTATCAGCATTAACCACAGTAACAAACTGAACAGCAAGAAAAAGGTTTCCATAAAACTTGTTGAAAATAGTTTGAGAAAAATCGGTTTTAATTCTATTGGGTCGTATATTGATGCGATGAAGAAGAACCATAAGATAAAGTCTATTGAGATTGTAGAAGGTGCAGATGTATATTGTATGCGAGTTGAAGGCTTGAATGGAGAAGACGACCGACACAATTTTGCCTTACAGACCATTAATCAAGATTGCACTTGGAATACGGATGGGTGTTTCGTAAGCAACTCCGTATCGGATGATTACTTTATTCCTACAAGAGACCCGAATGGTAGCAACCCTATTGAAACATTGGCAGGCGCTCAAAATATGACCGCTATGGACGATATCAAGTATGTCGAGAACAAGATGTTTACCGCATTGAGGTGTCCAAGAGCGTTCTTGAATTATGACGACAGTAATGCAGGCGACAGTTCTTCTCTTGCAATGAAGGACATTCGTTTTGTACGTGGCTTGAACCGAATACAACAAGCGTTCTTGGAAGAGTTGAGCAAGGTTGCTATGATACACTTGTTCCTTCTAGGGTTTGAAGATGACTTGTGTAATTTTACATTAACAATGAACAATCCGAGCACGCAAGCGGAACAATTAGAAATAGAGACCAAGCAGAAGAAGATACAAGCGGTAAGGGATGCAGTTACCGACCCAGGCGTTGGATTTGGTATCTACTCGATGCAAAAAGCGCAACGAGAAATCCTACATTGGAGCGATAAGGAAATCAAGGAGAACCTACAACAATTAAGGCTTGAAAAGGCCATAGCAAAAGAACTTGAAAAAACAGACCAAATCATTAAACGCACACAGATTTTTGACGAAGTTGATAGGATTTATGGAGAACTGAACGCTAAGTATCAAGACGAAGATGGGGCGACTGACGATGTTGGTGGAGAACCTCAAGGAGGAGGTATGCCTATGGACGGAGGTATGCCTATGGGAGATATGGGAAATGAAGGTGAGATTCCAATGGAAGATGCGGCCGATGCAGATGCGATGGTTGGCGGTGGAGAAGAAATGCCTATGGAAAGCGTTTCCAACGACAAACCTATGCTTAACGAGATAGTCAAGAAATACGGAGTCGAGAGCATACCAAACAACACTCCGACTGTCAGCAAATCAAATTCTATTTATAATAAGGCATTTTTTATTAATGAAGAATTTAACGAAATGTCCAAGGGTTTGAAAGATTTTTTTAAGAATGCAAATGAAAAAATAAAAGAAGATGAATAAACAAGTATATAACGAATGGGTAATCGCTATGCACGAGTGTGAGTCGGCTTTCGGGAAAGGCGACTTTGACAAGGCTAACAACTTCAAGTTGAAAGCAGATATGTTGTTTGAGAACGCACGGAAAGAAGATGCATTCTTCAAAAGGGACATTAAGAACTTTGGTTTGCTGAATTCCATTATTGAAGGCACTGTTACTGAATGGGCGGTTGAAGACAACAAGAAGCCTATGGCAGAATACATCAAATTGATTAAGGAAGACTCCAACCTTAAAAACGAGTATAAGTTCTACCAATCAATGAAAAACTATACGACTTCTGCACCAAGTCGAGAGTATGTGAAGGATTGTCTAAATGCCGTTAAGCAAGGCATTAACGAAGAGTCTATTCAAGAAAGCAACGAGAAGTTGATTGACTTTATGAAAAAGCATCATATTACGAAGAATGTTGATATGATTAGCGAGAACAAGAAGTGCTTCTACAATGCGTGTCAGTACATATTGGAACACAAGAGCACACCACAAACATTGGCGAACCTATACGACAATATAGCTAGTGTCGCTGAATACATTGAATGTAATCCACGAAAGGTCGTCGCAGAAAAAAAAGACATCAGACAAGACTTGGTGAAGACTATAAACGAGTTCAACAACAAGTACTCTATGATGAACGGAGCGACCACTGATATGTTCAATATACTTATCGAAAGCACCGATGGCGAGGACGAGACTTCAAAGAGTGAGAAGGTGAAAAAGAAACAGACGTTACTTGATAATATGAAGGATAATTGTATCAAGAAAATCAACGAGTTGGAAGAAGAAGCGGAAACGGAAGAAGAAAAATCAAAGATTTCCGATATGAAGGCTATGGTAAACGGCATTACTTATAACGAGAGCACGCTGATTCAAGACGTTGCAAAACTTATTGAAATGCAAAGTGTGCTTTACGACAACTAATCAAAAGTCCTATACGTAGGGTTTAAAAGTGGCATTGCTGAAAGAAAACAGTAGTGCCACTTTTTTTTTACTGCATATCGTTACTTTTTGAGAGTATGTGCTATTTATAGTTGAATGTAAAATGTTGAAACTATGTTTTTTCGATGATTTTGTGTAGCAACAGCCCATCGGCATAAGAGTATTCGACGCACAACAAACAACTTCGGTTTCGAGCCTAGAGCACGTGTCAGTAAGTTCCGACTAAACGCACAACCTAACCGAAACGTATTGTGTGGAGGTATTCTTAAACCGTTATATTGTTGGTGCGGAACTTAAAACACATAGGGCGGTATTTTCTCCAACGAGGGATTTCGCAACGAGACAGACGTTGACCGCAAGTTCATCCGCACACGCAACACTCGCAGAAGAAAAAGCATATACAACCACTTCAGTTCAGCGAAAACCATTCACACACCGCTTAAAGCAAATGTTGACTTGGTTGATTACTATTAGTCGCAAATTGAGACTGATTCTTATTGTAATAACTTGTATTGCGTTGTTAAAGGATTCTATTTAGTTGTAGATGGGTTGTTTAGAAAAGTATCTGTTTATTTTGTTTGTGAAAACAATTTACAAAAAATGTCAACATTTTCTTTGAAATCCACATACAACTTCTTATCTTTGTAGTGTAATAAAAACAAACGAAATGCGTGTAAAACTCGTGTGTGAAGGCTCTTGGGGTTTCCCCATTGTAAATCCACATTTGACAGTTGTATGGCAGAACCGCTTGTAAAAACGCTTGTAAAGCGCTTGTAATTTTAGTGTGTAAATCCACGTTTGACGGCTATATTAAGACGTCGATTGTATAAACAAATAAATGCGTATGAAAACAGATATTGAAACTTTAATTAGAGGTTGGATAAAAGAGTACGAGGCTTTTATCGATAACAACTATTGCAGTGTTGCAGATTGGCTTCTTGATTGTGAAGAGTGGGACGGATGGCAGTATGACTTCTTCACTGTTGACGAGGTAGATAGGCTGACTGATGATGAGATGTATGACAAAGTTGTGCGGTTCGTAAAATCTCGTCATTACGATGTGACTGCAGAGGAGTATATCAATTATTGGATGTGATTAAGAATTACAGACCTTGCGGTGGTGGTTAACCGCTTTTTTTTGTGAAAATTAGTTTACAAAAAATGTCAACTTTTTCTTTGAAATTAACATATAACTCCTTATCTTTGTAGTATAACAAAAACAAACAAAAACTAAAGGTTATGGAATACGCATTAATTAAAGTTACAACAGACGGCAAGAAAAGTATTGTTATTTTTTCTACACTTCAAGAAGCAAAAGAAGAATATAACAGACTTTCAAAATCTTGCTATCTTTCTAAGGTAGAATTAAGGACTTTCACAGACACTAAGGGTGTTGGTGCTCTTATTTGTTCGTCTATCGGATAAGTGTTTTACGTTAAACAAACTAAAACCCTATGGCGTATAGGTTAGCCGTAAATACTTATGAATAAACAGACAAGAAAGGAATTAAGCGAGTTGCAGTCAACTCTTTTAGATGTTCTGTCACAGCTTGAGGAACTTAGAGATAACGAACAGGACAAACTTGACAATATGCCCTTAAATTTAGAGGGCTCTGAACTTTATGAGTCGTTGTCAGATTCGTCTAGTGCTTTGGACGAGGCTTGCTCCACTTTAGACGATTTAATCTCCGATTTAGAGGAACTTTTGTAGTGCTTAAAACTGACGGTGGTGGTTAACCGTATTTTATTATGAGATACTTAGGTTATGTTCAAATTAATTATCAGCAAACTATTTTAGTTGGTGAAGGTAATAATTTTCGCAAGTTGATAAAAGAATGCAAAGATTATGCCATTGCACATAGTACTATTGCGGACTCTTGTGCTGTCCAAATTAGAACTAAAGATGGTACATTAATGTCTTATCACATCAGACAAAAGGGTTGGGCTTGTTTTAACAAAAATTATATATATTGATATGAAAAAACGGTTTATTTTAAAACGTGTTGGACGGCATAAGCGCCATTTTAGGCGCATACCGACAAGAAAGCGTTTACAGCAATGGAATTATTATCAAAATGATGATAATTTTCCTCCGTCTTATTATCTTCCTTTTCTTGCTTATTATCATTAAACCTTGCGGTGGAAGGTTAACTGTCTAAAAATATGTCATATCAAAGAATGTATCAAGTGAATATCAACTATAACTTAGTTGATGATTCTTACTCTGCACAAATAGTTCCTTTTGATATAGATGGTTATCAAGGGAGGACTGTGGATTGTGTATATGAAGATGGTGTAAGCTATACTGATTGGTGTAGCTTTACAGGTTCTTATGCACAATGTCAAAAATACATCAAAGAACTTGGGTATTATATATCATAAGTTCTAACTTAAAGAAGAGTATATTCACTTTAAAAAGAAGATTATGAAACAAATACCAAAGATTAAGAAATACGGCAAAGTTGTTTTCTCTATATACAAGGAAATGTATGATGACACTCCTTTGTATTTGGTTGCAGTGTTAGGTAGAGAAAACAATAAAAGATTTCGTGAACTACTCAGAGGAGTAGAGAATGAAGTGGGCAACCTCTCTCCTAATTCTCTAGAAACAATCTTCAATACTGAAGGATGTTATCTTACTGATGTCAACGAAATCGTTTATAATGTAGATATAATGCCAAACTACCATCCAATGAAAATTCATATTCCTTTGGATGGTGGGAATGTATTCGTCACTAGTAATAGAATGATTAGGTAATAAAACTCTCTGTCATATGATGTTAATGCTGAGCGACACGACACAGAGAACAATTGTTAATTAAAAAAAACTTGCGGTGGTGGTTAACCGCCTTATTATTATGAGACGCAATATTTCTTATTATGTGAACGGCAAACAGGTAAGTAGACAGTACTTCTGCTCGCTTAAAAAGAAATTCGGTGTGGCTATAGACAGCACTTATTTGTCCAATACAATACACCATTCTATGAATGTCGTCCTCAAAAAACAGAAAGCAAGAACAATCTAAAACCATTAGGCTGTAAAACCTTTGATTGACAAACATAAATGCAGACTGCAGAACATTTGCATTGTTTGCGTTTATGTTTGTTTTTTTTATAACTCTTCATAGATATACACTTCTTAATGAAAGTTCGCTGTTATAACACAAAACCTAACCCTTCAATAAAAACAACTATATTGACAACACGCAAAAAAATGCGTGTCGTTCACTTCCTTCAAACTACCTTTTCACCATACAAAACAACCTACCATTACAATATATTTTACACTAAAAATGTGTTAATTTTATTAACAATGTTAAATTAACACTTTCTTAACATTTGTAATAATATGTTAAGATTAAAGCTAATTTATTAATTAACAACACATTGGCATATGTTAATAGAAACATTCCACTTAACATAATTATGTGTTATATTACACCAATTGTTAAATCTTTTACACACCTTTTTTCGTTACAAACAACACTTTTCTTCTGACAAGAAGTGATGTTTTGGGACTTTGCTAATACAAACAATAAGCGGAGAACGTCGCTCAGTATAGAACAGTATGCTTTCGTGTTTTTGAGAAAGAGGAGCGCATATTAAACTTTCATTAAGAAATCAACCTTGACATTCAGTTTAAACCAATAACTTTCATTAAGAAAATACCAATCTAAAACACTGATTATCAATACAATATCTTTACTGATTTACTATTAGAAACTTTCATTAAGAAGGATGGATATTTGGATTTTTTACAATCAAATATGTATCATATTACGAAAAACCGTCCAAGAAAGCCCACGTGCTTTAACCGTAGGATGAATTGGACAGACAACTCAAATACAGCCTAATATATTTTGCTAAGTCAAATATTTTTGATATATTTGATATACGACAAAACAAACCAAACATCCTTGAATGGATGGGAGTTTATCAATACAACCAAAGCGGTGTTAAAAAAAACCTCTTCTCTTCAGCAAGAGTAAAAACCTAATCCCAAATATTGACCTATAATGGGGGGCTATTGTAGGGGTGGTTACATAGGGCTATGGTAGGGGTGGTCACATAGGGGTATCGTAACTCCCCCTAAAATTTGCGTTTGAAACTAATATAGAGTGCCAACTATATAGTTCTCATATTAATAAAAAAAAATAAAAAAAAATAAAAAAAATCCGACGTATTCGACTGTACAAAAAAAATAGACAAGTGCCGTTTGAAAAAAATAAAAAAAATGAAAACTATATATGACCATAAACGATGTAAATGCAGTCCTCGTGGCTGTATTTTTTTTATATACTGATATTTATTAGAAAATAAGACATTAAATATGAATAAGAAACTTATAAGATTAAAAGAAGAAGACCTTCACAGAATCGTAAAAGATTCTGTACATAGAATATTGGGAGAAAGTGAAATTGGTGATAAAGTAAATACTCTCAAGGGGCAATCACGAACCTATAAAAAAGATATAACAGACAGAGAAAATGAACTTTCAAAAACTTTTAATCGTGGAATGGGTTTGCAAAGTTTCATAGAAGTTCTACCAGAAGAAGGCGTCATACTATATAATTCTCTTCAAACAAAAAATAGGGATTTGGATAGAATTAGACAAGTTTTCCCAGAATATGAATTGGTGAAAGTTGATAAACCATACTATAGTCATAGTAGTTTGAAAGCACATAGAGATGGAACAGCAAGATTTTAATCTGCCTCAATACCAACTTTATTACAAACAAATACAAAAAGAGCAACCAATCAAGGTCGCTCTTTTTTTTGTGTCAACAGATATGTGGATTTATACTTGTTTGAATGTGAGTGTGGATGTAGATTTAGCGACTATTCGTCGGCTAATGCACGTAGTATGAATTGGACGTTTCTCGTAAACCACGATTTTTTCGTTGATAGTTACGTTAATTCATTTTTAGTTGCGTTTCGTAATCGTATTCTCGTATATTCGTTGTTATTATCAATAATGCCTGTATAAATGGAGTATTTAACATTCATTTTGTAGTTCGTCCAAAAATTTTTGATAGAGTTAGTCCATTGTTGTTTATAAAGTTTCTGTTGTGTTGGTTTGTGGTATATTGCTATAAGATTTTTAAGTACGTGTCCTTTAGAGCCATTTTTGAACACAAACAAATATTCACTCTTCACGTTTCTGTCTTCAATTAGTTGAACTAATTGGTTGGTGATATAATGTTGTCCTTTGATTATATTGGTAGGTTGTGCAATAAGACTACGCCACATAACACACTTATCATCGGTGGTGATTAGTATGTTATTTTTCATCTTTAGTCGTGACTAGAATATTTATCGAAAGCGAAATTTCAAAAATGTTTTTCGCTTTTATTTTGAGTTTCTTATATTCGATTGGATGCAATAATTTTGTTCGCCAACTCAAATTATTGATAAGCGTAATCATTCGTATATACCAATTCAGAATAAACTTATACCAAACGTACGAGTGTTTAAAAACTTTTTCGTGGTTTTGCTCGGCATTTGGTTGATTGTTTATACTATTTCCTACCTTAAGCAGATACTGCAAGTCTTTAGTCAGTTTCTGATGTATAAAAAGAAGTTCATTATTTAACATACCACTATTGTTTTAATTTATCTGCAAATATACAAAAAATGAGTTGTATACAAGCAAAAAAAAGAAAGAAACTCAACTGTACTATTGATTTGATAGCAAAGTTGAGTTTCTGAGTATTTAATCTAATTCACTTAAACATCACTTTCATACATACTCAGTATATGATAGAGTTTAGTCAGTTCGCCCTTTTGATGTTTAATTAATACTTCTTGCTTGTCAGTTTCTACAATCATTTGCTGAACAATTGGGATTATCTGTTCTTTGTTTGCGAAAATAGTTATTCCATATGAACCATCATCAATATGCTCTTCTGTATTGGTGCTTTTTACCAAGACTTTTTCGTTATAGCCGTCATATTGATGCTGAATCCCAATCAAAGAATTTTTACAATTTTGTATATTAGTTATAGTCGACATAAAGACCTTCTGTTTGGTCTTATCATAAATGTATAAGGTATCACCTTGGGTAAGTTCTTTAAATGTTTTCATCTTAAAACTAATTACGGACAATGATTGATTGGTGATAGTGTTACGATTTCATAATCTGCGTACACATCTTTTTCGCTATTAATTTTTTGTTTTGCAATAACTCGTGCGCTGTCTAAAGTGCCACAATATTCTATTTTATCAATGATATTATCATCTTTGGAAAAGAACCATATATTAAACAATTTATTTTCCATTGATAGTGCGTTTTGTTTAATTGTAAATACACTACACGTATCATATGATAGGTGTCAAGGAAGCCCACGAATCTTTAGTTCGTGGGCTGTTGATAATCGTAATAGTTAAAAGATGAGAAAAAAAATGAAATTGTCAATACATCAAACTATACTTACCACTTTAAAGTATGGTAAATTGGAGGTACATCTTCATTTACATTCATCAAAATTAATTTTGGGGTTGCATTATCGTGCAGAACAATGTCAACCACTGAATATAAAGAATTGCCGATGCTAATCAGACTGCCCCTTGTTGGTGGTACAATCAGTTCAATATTTTTCTGTTCTTCATTAACAAATTTAACAATCTGTTCTTCGTTAATGTCAATTATAAAATAATTATATGTGTTATTCATATGATAGGTGTTATGTATATTAATTAATCTGACTACTCCACATACATAAATGAATGTGGTTCTTAGGACAAGTATAACCTATTGGTTTACTTTAAGCCTCCATAGGGATTGTCCTTCCTTATTTTTATCCAATTCCAACGAATCATAAGTAAAATAATTGTTATATTTACAATAATAGACAAATAACTCAAAAAGGTGAAACAAAATATCTCTTTAATTTGCTTTAAAACAAATTTTGAGTTTACTTTAATTGTACCTAATTGAATAAGCCTATAAGTTGTAATCTTAAACATCATAAGATAGATTATGAAGCTAAGTATACAACCTATACCATAAACGGATAAAATGTTCATAATTCTTTATAGACTTATATTAAATTAACAATTATCATCGTTTAAAGCATCCTATGCTTACTGCTTGCTTAATTGTTCGTCAGCAACCTTATATTCCCAAAGACGAATAAGTTCTTCGAGATTGTGTTTCATTTTCTTAAAATCAAGCAATCGTGCTTCGGTCTTCGTCATACCGCCTTCCGCTTTTGTTCGTAGCAATCGTTTTTGAATGTCACCTTCTTGGTACGTCCATTCAGGATGTTCGTTCATAATAGACCACGCTTGAATTAATAGAGTATAATAGTTGGATGAGCCTTGATTTCCTTGTCTAACCTGTGCGGTTTTTTCATCACAAAGAATCCCCAATCTAACAAGCGGTTCAATTTTGTCTTTGTTCAGTTCAAATATTTGTTGAAGTTGTGTTTCCGTTAGCATAGTGTGATATGTTAATATAAACCCACCCAATACCTTGTTGCATTCAAATGTGTCGGGTGGGAATAAAAATGCAAATTATATTAGTTTACCATTATCGGCATTAGTAAGATAGTCTCTTCTTCCTCGTTATCTTCGTTAAAGATAAGTATTGGTTTCTGTGGCGTATTGAAGTACACTGAAACATTATCATCATTAGGCGTATTAATGCAGTCAAGCAAGAATGGTGCTTTAAAGCCGATAACAAAATCAGTAGGAAGAGTGTTCTCTTTAATATTCCTCTTATCAACAAGCACCTTTGCGGTCTTTTGAGTTTCCGAATCGTTTGCTGACATAATCATACCTTTCTCGGTATTTTCAATCTTCACGCAACCGTTGCTCTTATCCGCAAAGATTTGTACTTGTTTGATATTGTCATTCAACTCTTCCTTAGAGATGATTAGTTTATAGTCTTTATTTTTAGGAATAATGCTTTCGCATTTTGGATAGTTTCCTTCCACCATTTGAAATAAGAAACTTGTGTTGGCATTTTTCATTAAAATGTTCTTGTCGGAAATTTTAATAGTGATATTGTCATCGCCAATCAGTCCTTGCAATAATGTTGTAGCTTTTTGTGGAATAATCGCAGTGATTTCTTCCTCTTGTACGCTTTCGGTCTTCACCACACCCTTATACATTCTATGCGCATCAGTTGCGTAAATCGTTATGCTCGACTCTTTTGCAGACACAAAAGTACCTTGCATTTGAGGCCGAGAAGTGTCGACACTTTGGAATTTTTGTGATTTTTTTATTGCACTTGTAAATGCTTTTGAATTAACTTCTATGCCTTTTCCTTCTATCTCGAAGTTGGCTTGAATGTAACTATCCGCATTTTCGCAAGGGAAGTTAAATTTACCTTTATTGGTAATTATTGTGCACGACGATAAATCATCAGTGATTACAAGGCTGATGCTACTATCCTTAATAGTCGCCAACATATTGTTCAAGAGTTCTGCGTTCGCTAAGAACTCCCATCTTCCTTGGTCATCACTGACATAAGGGACATCTATCCTCATTGTGCATTCAAGGTCGCTCGTTATTAGCGATAACACTCCGTTCTCACCCTTAAAATGAATGTTTAAGAGTGAAGGCATCGTGGCCTTTTGATTGACCAATGCCTTCAAGGGTTTTACAGCGTTGCTGAACACCTTAGTCTCTACAGTAATCTTCATAAAAAAATTCTTTATACTACAAATCTATAAAAAAAATAATCCATTAAGCAAAATGATGCAGTATCTTCCATACTAAATGTAGTACGGTAAAAAAACTTATGCGTGTTTGCTCTTTTGATTGTTTGCTACTGCGAAACTGTTATAAATGTTATAGCACCTTTTCAACATAAGTCTCAACCTAGTGTATGCCACATTGCCTTTGTTGTTGTTGTGGATAAGGTCTTTGTTGCGAGCAATCCAAGTCTGCTCGTTAATCCACTCTTCACCTCCCACTTGTTCGATTAACTGACCGAACAAATAGTCGGCTTGTTCTTTGGCTGTTCGCTGTACTTCTTTGGGAGTTGCATAGAATGTTTCTATGTCTTCCATTTTGAACTCCACTCGTCTTACAAAAATTGGAGATGTAGAATCTCCTCGCATTCCATTCTTTATTTCTGTTGGGATATTGTTCTCTGTAGAGAAAACGACTTCCTTAAGGTTAGAAGAATGAAGAACCAACAATTCTTTTTGAATTGCCCTTGCTAACGATTTTCTCATTTTCTTGTCTTTAAAAGACGATAGTTTGCGAAATGACTCGTCGTTGTATTTGACTACAACTTGTGGTGATAGGTTTATATATTGTACCACCATTTTAATAATTTCTTTATTCATTTTCGTTTAAATTTACGTTTTCGTCGTCGTCAAAGCATTCACAGTATTTTTAGTATCACGTATCAGTGAGACTGTGAATTTTTGACGGATATAGTAATACTCGATATGTATTTAAAACAAAGTTATAAATAAAAAACGAGAAAGGCAAACATTTAGTCACAAAAAGTGTGTCTAAACATTTGCCTTGTCATCAAAAACAACAAAAAACTAAATATCACAAATCAGTTATTGCGATGCTACTAATTCGATTCTTCTTATTGATAGTGATAATGGACTTATGCCAATCCTTGATGGTGTCAATATGAGTACAATGCAATACGAAGTCTATTCCGTTATGGTGGTTATTCAACATACACTCAAATAACTTCTGTATTTTTTCATAATTCTCACTCGCCACGCCATCCAACACTTCGTCAATAACAAAGAAATTAGGCTGTGGTATGCTTGTTATACCTCCCAATACGAACCTCAATGCGAGTGCGGAGCACGTTCGTTCAAAACCGCTTCCGCTCGTTAAGTCCGCTTTAACTGTCGTCCATTTGCCGTTTTCATATACTTCAGTTACCAAATTGAAGACGACATCATTCTTATCGGTGACTTCAACTTCAACATCAAAATCAACAACTTCGCTCAACAATTCTTTGAGTTTCAAATTGATTATAGGTGTTAGTTCTCGGACTTCCATCTTCGCAACACCGTTCTTCCCTAGCATATTTAAATAAATTTGCCAATTCGCTTCCAAATGAAGTTCTTGCTCAATCTGCTCAATCTCTTTCTTGTTTTGGTTGTTTTTTGCAAGAAGATTTTCATTATCTTTTTCCCATCCCTTTCTATCGCTTTCTTGTTGTGCTTTGCGATTTCTATAATCATTGATAACATTTTCAAGAGAAACTATTTCTCTATCTGTATTGGCGTTCTTTTCTATAGCCTCCTTATTGGAATTGTATTCTTTCAACAAGTTTGACTGTTCCTTGTAATCATTTCGCTTGTTTGACAATTTGACTTCGAGTGCGGATAATGCCAACTGCATTTTTGCAAAGTTCTCCTTTTCCTTCTGCAAGTGCTCATTTTTCTTTGCCAACTCCACTTGTGCTTCAAGTTCTTGTAAACACTGCGCCACAATCTTGCGTTGCTCTTCTCCTTTCTTTTTTATGATTACCAATTCCGCTTGGCAATCAGCAATTAACTTCGTATTGTCAATGTTTGCTAACTTTTGCTTGCAAGTCGGACAATACTCGCTCGCTTCCAAGTGTTTCTTCTCTTCCGCTTTTTTTTGATAAGAAGTTAAAAGGCTGTTCAACTCAATATTCGCATCGGTGTATTTCTTACTGATTTCGCTATGTTTGTCCACCGAATATTCAATTGCGCCAATAGACTTGATGACTTGCTCTTGTTCTGTAATTTCCGCTTTCTTTGCGGAAATCTCTTCGCTCATACGCTGACCTTCCAACTTGATTGTTTCAAGTTTGTTCTCTATCGTTTCTTTATCAAGGCTCAACAGTTCCGTATTGATTTGCTGTTTGCTTTGCTTTAAAGCATCACACGTCTTAGTTTTTGTGTCAATTTCGTTTTGCAATGATTTGATTACATTGGTAGTTTGCGCTATTAGCTGTTCGTTGTCTTGGATTGCCTTGTTGTTCAAATCAATTTCTTGTTGGAGCACTTCCTTATTTTTGACTTTACATAATGCTCCATTTGTTTGTTCGTCGTGCAATTTTTTCGCTACAACAAATTTGTCGTCAATGACGTCCAAACCCAACCATCTTGACATAAGTTTTCCACGTTCTGTGTCTTTTTTGTCAATTAATTCGTCCAAAGATTTTGCTGTAGCGCAGATTATCAAATCAAAATCTTCTTCTTTTCCTATAGCGTCTTTAATGACCTTATTGGTTTGGGTCACATTATCTTCATTCAACGCTATATCTGCAGTCGCACTATCAATGTCCTTCAAAACTTCGTAGTTATTACAACCGTCAACTTTGAAGTACTCCAAAGAACCCTTAATTGTGCTTTTTTCAGTATAGTTCTTTGGTCTAGACAATGTTCTTCTAATAACATAATCTTGACCATCGATATTAATACACCCTTCAACCTTGACTTCACTACACTTTGTGAACTTATTGAAAATCTTTGCGTTAACGTCGGCTTTACCGTTTGTCACTCGGCCAAATAATAAGAAATGTATCAAATCAATGGCGAATGTGGTCTTTCCTGTTTGGTTGGCAGGTTGGCCATTCAACAGAATCAAACCGTGCAACTTTTCAAAATCAAAGAAGTTGCCTTCGCCATAGGATAGGAAATTATCCCATTTAATCCATTTTAATTTATACTTTCGGTACTTGTCATATTTGCCATAGTTGATTTGTGCGTTGACATCAGCATCAATGGTCTTAATAGTTTCCCAATCGTAGCCTTCTATGTTATAGTTGTTCAGAAATTTCTGAAACAATAACAATTGATTGTCGGTGTTGCACAAATCGTGTAATTCCTTCTTAGTATCGCTGTTGTCGCAAATGTTGTCTCCTACTATATTCTTAACAACAGGCACTACTTCTACTTGACTTTCGTCAATGTCATATTTTTTTGCAAACAAGGTGCGTACAGATGCCTTGTTATCGTTGGTATAGTCATACGGAAGCACATTCCATACAACCCTTACCTTGCCATTTTTTGGTATGTCAACCTTTTTCATTCTAAAACTATTTTTTGTGTTTGTTTATTTTCTTTACGTCTATCAACCCCCAACTGTATACGCAGTTGTTTTTATGCAGTGTATAGGCACGCTCAACGCCATTTGGCGTACACACTTGATATCCTAGATTATCGAGCGTATAACTTTCTTTATGATAGGTCGTTATACCTAGCCCATCATAGCTTTCTACTGCTACGATAGTGCCGTTATGCGTTTTCATATACGCATTCAGCACGTTTGGTGCTTCAAAAACAACACACCTCTTTTCGTTCTTGTTGTTTTTGTCTGTTGCAGTTACGATATGCATTTAGTTTGTTTTTATTCTTCCACAAAAATATACACTTTTTTGAATAATACAAACACAATTAGCAAAAAAAGTAGGTAAAAAAATATCCACTACTTTCACAAGTAATGGATATTGCAAAATAAAAAAAAGACATTCCGTATTAATTATCTGTGTGATTCCTAAAAAAAATATAAGGCGGTATAAAACCGCCTTATATGGTTGTGCAACTTCTCCGCAAAGAAAAATTGTCTATTGTAGATAGACTCTAAATAACTATTGCGGTAGTTATTTAGCCTTTTCTACGCAACTTCTCCACTTTATCCGATGGAGTTTATGTCATTCATTTTTTAGACAAAGGGTCATTCGTCCAACCCTAACACGGCTTTTTTGTTTTCGCTAACCAATTTTCACCTTTTGAGTGATTTATCCACCTTTATGCTCCACGCATAATGTGCTATTTCGCTTACACCATATTCAATCGAACAACGAAGCTAACGAACAAATAATTCAAATAAAATATCATCGTCGCCTACTATGCCAATAATGAATAGGTAATTGGTAGCTTATGGAAGAATGCAAGTCAGTTTAATTCTTAAGATTGTACTTCTCTAACAGAATAACACTCTCATCCTCTTTTATTCCAACTCCTAACACCGTTGGTGGAGTACCAAATACTGCCAGTTATTGCTTACTTTGGTCGGTATGTTTTGTTGTCACATAACATACAAAAAGACGGACCTTCGTTGGGAGTCGAACCCAAAACTACTATATTATGTAGCGCACTACCGTTGTGCTACGAAAATCAATTACAATGCAAATGTATAAACTTTTTTTTTTATATACAAAAAAATAGGCAACTATATACAATTAGGCCCTAATAAATGAGAAATGCAGTCGCATTCGGCTATATTTTTTTGTGTTTGTAGATATTTATATGAAAAACATTTTTGAATATGAATAAGAAATTAATTAGATTAACAGAATCAGACTTACACAGAATTGTGAAAGAGTCTGTAAATAGAGTGTTGAAAGAAGCAGAATATAATTTTGCATCAAGCACTGGGAACTATGATGTTAATTCTGATGAATGGAAAACTAACTATGATAGGATGTCAAACGATTATCGTGGACAAGAAAGGAAAAGTAACTCAAATTTGATGGATTTGCAAATAGCACATCATAATGGAATGAAAGGACGTGGTGACTACAATGGGGAGTTACCAAAAACCAAACAAATGTACCCAAAAGGCAAAGCAGAGTCCATTGATACGATAATATCAAGTGGTTTGAGGCGTGTTAATGGTGGCATATCCCCTTCTGAAGCATTCTCTGATTTCAAACCATTCTCAGAAGAAGAAAAGCAATACTATAGTGATGATATGATAAGTCAATATTATATACCAATTGGAACTGTATACGGTGACACCTTTATGCTTATATACGATACTAAGAAAGAAAAGTATATTGTGCCAAAAGAGCCAATTGAATTATAGAAATTGAATTATTAAGCCACTTTGCATAGTCTTAACTCACTCCAAGTAACAATCAGTCCAATGGACTTGTTGAACATATCCTCAAAGCGTTCCGATTGGGACGCTTTTCTTGTATTCATCCGTTAGGATTTCTTTGACGTTTTTTTGTAGCGGGTAAGGGAGTCGAACCCTTCTTCCAAGAATGAAAATCTTGTGTACTAACCGATATACGAACTCGCCTTGAAAATAAATGGAATGATTTAAGCGAGTCTATCGTTTGGTACATTCCGTTGTGGGTCGCCTACCATATAGGTTACGCTCCGCTGATTGAACAAATATCGTTCTCCCACACCACCCTCTTCCCTTTGCCACAACAAGTAAGAGGTTGCGAGGTGTCTTTTTTTGTGGAAATCCTCGCAGACGAGAGCCTTGTATAGGATTCGAACCTATGACCTACTGATTACAAATCAGTAGCACTACCAACTGTGCTAACAAGGCATAATACCTATCGTAAATACACAAACACTTGGAGTTGGGTATAGAACGAATTGCATATTTCGTATAGGTGAGACTAGTCCCCAATTAAATGTTGCTTATTGCTACCCAAGTTGTAGCTCACTTTGTGGGTTTAACTGCCACATTGGTGCTGATGGAAGGATTCGAACCTTTAAGACACATTTACTCATTATTGAAGAGTTATGTGACACACTCCGTCGTGCGTATTTAACCTATCAGCATATAGAAGGCATTTTTTATTGCAAGGTGCGCCTTCGTTCACCGCTCTCTACCCATAGAGCCACTTTACTCATCTACTACCAAACTACGGATTTCATCCACTTGCTATACAAAGTACCGTAGATGCACATAATAGAACTCGTCGGCATAGCTGTCCTGTTGAGCGTAAATGTGTTACTGTGCGTAACAATCAAGTATTCTAACCAATTGCACTAACGCACTATTTTTTTTTGTTGCGGGTAATGGATTTGCACCATTGACCTCTTGGTTATGAGCCAAGCGAGATA
>Ga0256407_10003170_pt1 | contig 29844 bp, 14 predicted proteins | sample RumenRJG_04DNA_FD_193489 | JGI IMG/M metagenome (GOLD analysis project Ga0256407, IMG submission 193489) | Bovine rumen microbial communities from Lethbridge, Alberta, Canada - RJG_04 | ecosystem: Host-associated > Mammals > Digestive system > Stomach > Rumen | place: Canada: Alberta...
CTACGAGAGACTGAACGAGCAGACTCTCCTTGGAATACAAATCCAATTGCGCATAACTTTTCTTCTAGACTGTAACTGCGTTTCATTTGAACCTTTAAGTTGTGTCCAACTTTCTGGGTTCACTTCAGAAGTGTCCCCCTTGATATAATTCATGCCAATTGTATTGAAGTCTGACACCTTAATATAATATAGATTGTCAATCTCTCTTAAGGAATTGAGAAACTTCAACATGGGTTGATATGTAGCTTTAGCATCGTCGTTATTAGGAAAGTGCTTGATACAACCCTGAATGTGCTTTTTCAGCTCAAAAAAATTGGAATACTCTCTGGCGCGGATTCTGCTAATGGAGAATTCCATACGTACAGGCTGGGTTGAGTCCAAAGGAACATCCAACGAATTCTGAATAGATTCGCGAATTAATGATGCATAAGGAGTTTTCTTGAAGTTGTCTTGCATGGGGTCATTAGGTCCATCTTCACGTCCTCCAAGTTGTTTGGCAAAATGCCATTTACAATTAAGTTCCAGATTGCTCATATTATTTATAAATTATTGTCTGTTTCACCATAACCCATACCATTACGAAGAATCTCAAGTCCGACCTCGTATATATCCACTACTTCCTTCTCACACACTTTAAAACTCTCGTCCATCTGGTGATTATAGATGGCACACTCTTCGAGCGTGAAGGTGTTGATGCCTCCCTCGCAAGACACATAATCTCAAACATGTCATCTTGATGGACGTTGACCTTCCGTTCATCCATAAGGTGATGGAAGAATGCCTTCACATCCTCTACAGCCGTGATACGTAATCCGTTGTTATATGACATCGGTAAAGGTTTTGGTTATTCAGTATGCAAAAGTACAGAGAAACTTTTGAACCACAAAGCTTTTTCTGATTAAATCTCAAAAAAAGTTTGGTTCTTTCCTCACTTAATCGTAACTTTGCGTTATTCAATGATAATAGAGGAATCTGATTTGAGGGACGCACAGATGTATGAAACGTGAAGTGTATGAGAGTCAGAAGGCATTTGCTGGCGAAAAGAAGCCTTCCATGCTTCGTCGGTGTGTAGATCATGACTACACCGACCGCATGATGTATATGGTGACGATGGTGACTGAAGGCCGCCGCCCTCTTTTCGGCAAGGTTGTGGGACGCAGCAATGCTTCCCTGGATAGCCCCGATGCCCCGAGGATGGAATTGAACGAATTGGGAAGGAGAGTGGAGGCTTGCTGGTATGAGATTGCTGTCCGTCAACCAAAGATTAAGCTGATAGCTCTTCAAATGATGCCTGATCACTTTCACGGAATCCTTTTCGTTACAGAGCGTTTGGAACGTTCATTGGGTAGTGTTCTCTTAGGTTTCAAACAGGGTTGCAATAAGGCCTTCCGCGAGGTGTTGTCTGTTGCTGTAGTACGGCAACAAACAGAACCCAACGACCGCACCCATGGTCTTCTCTTCACCCCAGGATTCAATGATAAGCTCCTTCTCCGTCAGGGGCAGCTTCAGCGCTGGATCGATTACCTTCGTGATAACCCTCGCCGACTGCTCATGAAGCGTGAGAATCCCGATCTCTTCCGTGTGCAGAGAGACCTTATGGTAGCAGGTCAACAGTTCTCAGCCATTGGCAACCGCTTCCTCCTCGACCGTCCCTTGCTGTTGCAAGTGCAATGCTCCCGACGATTGACAGAGGAGCAAATCCAAGAAAAGAAGGAGCAGCTTCTGGCATTAGCCCGCAGAGGCGCCGTCCTCGTGTCTCCTTCCATTTCCCCTGGGGAGAAAGCCATCATGCGTGCCGCTTTCAACGATGGTCTTCCCCTCATCATCCTTCAAGAGAATGGCTTCACCGATCTCGCTAAGCCTGGTGGTCAACGTATGGAAGCCTGTCAGCGCGGTCAGCTTCTTCTCCTTGCTCCTTGGGAGCATCACAACGAACAACTTACCATCCGGCGCAGCCAATGCCTCCAGCTTAATGACCTGCGCATCGATGAGTGAAGCGATGAAAGCCACAGAAAAACTCTTGGACTTATCTTTCTTCACCGCCTTGTGCGCCAAGTCCTGCGCCTCTTTCACCTCGAAATAGTTGCTCATGGCCAAGGCGTAAGCATAGACAGCGAGGGTGCCGCCATCCAGCTTCTTGACGAGCTTGTCAATCGTCTTTGCCTTGTAGCGAGTTGATAGATATTCGTAGAGCTGTTGACCAGAAGTTTTGCCGTCGAAGTTCCAGCCGATGGCGTTGATCACAGCCAGACGTACATCGACGGGAGATTTCTTATCTGCCAAATAGTTCAGCATCGAAACGGGGATGTCTGTGTCACTATTGTCAGAAAGCTTCAGCGCCATCTGCACCATGGACTGGTCTTTGTAACTCTCAGCGAAGTCAGAGGAAGTGAGGGGCGAGTCAGCCCACGTGAGTGCCCACGAAAGAGTGAGCAACATAATGGTCAATAGGCGTTTCATATAATATTTGTTTTAGAGATGGTTGAACACTTCGCGTACATTCCTTTATCACTGCAAAGGTACGGAGAATTCATGAAACAGCAAAATAGTAGTGGAAATATGTCGGTTATCATGGGAATATCCAAGGAATATCACCCATAGAAGCCTAGAGCGAGAGAAATACGAAAGAAAGGATTCATACACAGAAGGTGAACAACTGAATGTCCACCTTCTGTCATTTGTAATTACTTCACATGGATTTTTTGAGTGCCTCCATTCTTGTATTTGATGATGTTCACACCCTTCTGCAAGGTCTCTATTTGCTTGCCATCAGGAGTGAAGATTTGGAAGGCATCATCGTGTGTTAACACAACAGTATCAAGACCTGTCGGTTCTTCAGCTGTCCATTTAACACTATAAATTAGCACACTGTTTTCTGTGTCAGCACTTGACACTCTACGTTTCGCACTGACAGATGTACCCGCACCATAGACATATACATACGTATCCTTGTCAGATGTGTATGGAATCTCCACCACGCCAAGCTCTGGCTGCACGAAGGTCTGTGCCTCAGCATCACCGATCTTCACGCTCATAGCACGATTCCCCCTAGTCTTCGCAGTGATGCTGATAAAGCCCTTACCTGCTGGTATTGCGAAAATAAGACCGTTGTAGTTCTCCCTCACCGTTTCATCCTTCACTTCCTTGTCCGTAATGGTTTCTATTTGCTCATCCGTCACAATAGAAACGAGCACGATGCACTTCTCTTCCATATCGTAGCCGTCATCGCCTTCCGTATCAAGGGTCACATAGACATTATCTATTACAACGTCAGTTAAGTCGGTCTCTGCTGTGATGATTTCATCAAAGGTCACTTCGGTATCTTCTTCCATTGGAACTATCTCTGGCAACGCTACAATATTGCCGAAGTTCTTCCAAGGCTCTGTTTCTTTGTAAGTATCTATTGATGTAGCAGAAACATGAAGAGTGGCATTTTCCAACTCTACCGAATTGAACATCTCAGCACCTGTTTCTGGAACAGATTCTGCATAACAATACACATCTTTCAAACCGCTACAACCATAAAAAATGCCTTCACCGAGAGATATGATGCTGCTCGGAATGGAGATAGAGGTCAAACTATTGCACCAAGAGAAAGCATAATCATCGATGGACGTGACACTCTCTGGAATAGTTACAGATGTCAAGTTATAGCAACATGAGAAAGTATTATGACCTATATTTGTTACACCATAAGGAATATTCACAGAGGTTAAACCACAACAATTGAAAGCCCCCGCTTCAATAGACCTAACACTTTCCGGGATGGATACGGAAGTCAAATTACTGCAATTCATGAAAGCATATCCACCAATAGACGTAACACTCTCAGGAATGGTCACGGAGGTTAAGCCACTGCAGTCAATGAATGATTCAGCGCCTATAGTTGTGACAAAATAAGTGACATCATTATAAGTAATGGATGATGGAATAATAACCTCACCTGTGTAGTTATTTTCTCCACTTGTCACACCCGCTGTTTGATTTTCCACATCAAAACTGTAGTAAACCCCATCAATATAGTTGTCCTCTACATTAATAGGTTCTTCTGTTAATGCTATAATACTTCCAAATTTACTCCAAGGCTCTTTTGCCTTGTAGGCATCAATAGATTCGGCAGGAACATGAAGGATGGCATCAGTCACATTATGGAATGAACCATATGCTTCTAATACATCAAATGAACCATATGCTTCTGGTACATCAGTTGCATAACAATGAACATTTGTTAATCCACAACCATTAAATGCATAAACACCTATATATGAGACGCTATTGGGGATAGTGACAGAGGATAAATTACGACAATCACAGAAGGCTCTATCGCTAATAGATGTAATACCATTAGGTATTGTTATGGAGGTCAAACCATTGCAGGCATAGAATGCCTGATTGCCAATGTACTCAATACTATTGGGCATAGATACGGAACTTAAACCATTGCAACCAGAGAAGGCATATTTGCTAATTGACACAACGCTATTTGGAATGGTCACAGAAATCAAATCACAACAATCTGTAAAGGCCGCGATCCCTATTTTTGTCACTCTATATTCAACATCTTTGTATATCACGGCATCTGGAATGTTAATATCACCAGAATAAGAATTTGGCGAAGAAATAACTTCTGCCGTCTTGTTCTCAGCATCGAAATTGTAGTAAATACCATCAATACATTTATCTTCTACAAGTTGGGCTTCTGTTAAAGCTATAATGCTTCCGAATTTACTCCAAGGCTCTTTTGCCTTGTATGAATCAATGGATTCGGCAGGGACATGAAGGGTTATATTATTCAATTTTACAGAAGGGTCTTCTGATGCCCATTTGTTAAAAGGAGAACCATAAGTGCTTGTTTCTGGTACATCCTTCGCGAGGCAGTAAAAATCTGTCAAATTAGTACAACTGGAGAATGCATAATCGCCGATATATGTAACACTTTGGGGGATAATCACAGAAGTCATTCCACAAAATCCGAGGGCATTATCGTCAATTTTTTTAACACCATTTGGAATAATAGTATTCTGACAGCCAGCAATAAGACGATTTGTGCCCGTTCTAATAATAGCATTACATCCATTACGAGAATCATATATTTTATTGGCTTCATCAACAACAATAGAAGTCAAGCCCTTACATCCCCAAAATGCTCTGAGAGAGATATCAGTCACATTATTAGGAATATACACAGAAGTCAAGCTATTGCAATCAGCAAAAGCCCATTCGTCAATAGTCTTCACACTATTGGGTATTGTTACAGAAGGTAAGGCATTGCAACCATTGAAAGCAGAAGCCCCGATTTTTTTTACCTTTTCTGGAATCTTTACAGAAGCCAAATTCTCGCAATGATAAAACATCTCATTGCTAATAGTTGTCAAATTTTCAGGGAGAACTATAGAAACCAAGCTATGACAATTGTAAAACATACGTTCACCAATTGTTGTCACACTTTCCGGAATAGTGATAGATGGTAGGTTGATGCATCCTGCAAAAGCACCATATTCAATGCTCGTTACGCTGCTAGGAATGGTTATCGAGGTCAAGCTTGTACTGCGATAGAAAGCCATCGCACCAATGGATTTAATATCCTCTCCCAATATGCATTCTTTCACGTCACCTATTATATGATAAAGACCACGAGTCGTTCCTTCAATAATTGCAGGTTTATAAGATTGAGAAATTATTGTATTGCTGTTGATGGTCACAGAGGTCAGCCCTTCAAAACAAGAATAGCCTATGCTTGTGACGCTGCTGGGAATAACCACAGAAGTCAAATTACAACCGTTAAACGCAGACCCTCCTATGGAAATCACAGTGTTTGGGATATCCAAAGAAGTCAAGCCACCACAACCATAGAAAGCCAAATTCCCGATGGTCTCCACGCCGTTCGGAATAGAAACAGAGGTCAGACTGGTACAATTCCCAAAAGCACACTCGCCAATAGTAGTTACCTCATTAGGAATGACATAATCTTTGATTTCTTTTCCATTATTATCTATTAATGATACTGGTTTTGCGATAGAGGTTCTTATTTGTCCTATTACTTTATTATTACAGAAAGTTGACAAATCTGTTACAGGCACCTTCACGGAAACCAAGTCGTTGCATCCTTCGAAAGCAGATTTACCAATAGATGTGATACCATTTCCAATGGTCACGGAATTCACCCCCACACAATCTTTAAATGCTGACGCACCAATAGACGTGACGCTATTGGGGATGGTTACAGAAGTTAAACCTCCACAATTAGCAAAAGCAGACTCACCTATTGAAGCAACACCATTAGGGAAGGATACTGCTGTTAAACCTGCACAACCAGAGAAAGCTGATGTACCAATAGATGTGACACCATCAGGAATGATTACAGAAGTTAAACCTCCACAATTTGCAAAAGCAGACTCACCTATTGATGTAATACCATTAGGAATGGTTACAGAAGTTAAACTTGTGCATCCAGAGAAGGTAAAAGCACCAATTGATGGGACTCCATTGGGAAGAGCCACAGAAGACAAGCCACTACAATTCAGGAAAGCCCCATTACTAATAGAGTTTACACTATTTGGAATATCAATGGTTTTAATATTATGGAATCCGTGACCATCAAAGGCGTAGTCAATTTTTGGAATACCATCTTCTACTACAACATGCTCAACCTTTTCTTGAATACTGGTGTCAAGAGGTGTGTCATTGTCATGTGGTTTCAGAATGATGGAACTAATGAGCATTTCGTTGGAGAAATTGATCCTTTGGCTCGACAGGACAGAGGAGGCTATCTGAATGATAACGCCGTAATCACCTCCATCATAAGTATCTTTGAACTCATATTCTCCCAGATAAGTAGTATCATTCACAAAAATAGAACCATCATCGTTATATATCATTCCCTTGGACAAGAAAATGGTATTGGAGAGTCCTTCAATTGGATTGGGATTCACTAATGCCGAACCTTTGGTGGGGAAATTTCCAGCATTCTTCCCTTCACTCTCACGTTCAATGATAGATGCCGTGAAACGGTATGGACGACCATCCCATTCATCCACGGGAATATTTTCGTAATCATCTTTCAGCCAAATAGGACACGTAACCAGATAAATATCATACTTGTCTGATAAGGTACTAGGAACATTGAATCCTACTGTGATGTTACCACTTGTGGGAACAAAATCCACATAGCTATAATTCTGCTGATTGTTATAAGAGCCCGTATGTGTCTCAAAAGATTTTTGAACACCCTTTGTATAAGTCCAATTTGTTCCAGAGCTCAATTTATTCACACTGCCATCAGATGCTTTTACATTAATACTTGATAAAATATCCAACGACGGTTGTGTGATTTCCTCTCCATTATGAGGACGGATAGTCAAAATTTTAGAGGTTTCATCATACGTCCATATAGCATCACCACCAAAATATTGTTTGCAAGTACCTGACTTCACAGAAGGTATCTGTTCCTCATTTTTTACAGTGATATCAAACGAGAACTCTTCATAGGTAGGTCCAGTAGCATCTGACTTAGAGAGACTAACATTGCGAAAATACCCCTTATAGGTATCGGCAATTATATTATCCGATGCCTGCAGAGTAATGGTCAGAATGGCACCACTATTTCCCGAAAGAGGTGCTTTCTTCATGCTGTTTAACACACAGCGGTAATGATTCGTCTCAATTGGAGATACTGCATTACTATGGTTGGAAGTACATCGTGCTGAATTTTCGCATATAAAATCACCATACTCGTCTTGCACCCATATAATACCTTCTGGTAAATATAGATCAAACTGAAGGTCACGGTACTCTGCTTCTGGGTTGTTGAGCAGAATATCCACAATCATTTTTTCGCCTGGCTTTATTCTGAAATCTTCAATATAAAGCTTGTCAGTGGCGAGGATATTACCCCAAAGTGTGAGTAACATCGTCATTAAAACTAAAATTCTCTTTTTCATAATCATACTATAATTTAAGTGAAAACTAAGACTATTTAACGATAAACTTCTTATAATTCTGGATATAGACACCCTTGGGAAGTTCCTTCATGTTTGCACCCATATACTGGCCTGACAGGTTATAAATAGCATCTGAATTAGCTATCTGGGTAATGGCTTCGACATTGGTTGACACGCCGTCTTCTATCATACTGATGCACCTTCCGTCTGCTGTAACAAATACGGCATTTTCGATGCGTGCATTACTCACTTGCATCAAACTTACCAAGGCATCCTTTGTGGGTTCAAAATTTGCATTCTCCATAGAGTAGGCAATCACCCTGCAACGATTGGAATCAATTTGTTGATAAGAGAGTATATGATCAGCAGTATTATATAATGTCACGGCCTCCACCGACTGACCTTCCGGCGTCAGAACATCGAACTGCATGGCAACGTATCTATCCACTTTATCCACTACAAGGTTCTGATTCTCTCCTTCTACCACAACTTGCATTATGCCCATATCATCCATAGCCATCACGCCACGCCTCTTTGCTTCAGCAACATCCACGCCAAGAATGATGTTCACTACCTTCGTCACGTCAAACACATTTACAACATCATCACCGTTCACATCGGCAGCCTCGAACACGAATCCTTCATAGGGTGTCCCCAGAATGTAATTAACTGTTGCCGTCACATCAAACACATTCACGTCACCGTCACCATTGGCATCGCCTGCAAGCACAGATATTTCATCATCCAATGCTACAATCTTACCAAAATCTTTCCAAGCTACTGCTGCCTTGTAGGCTTCAATAGAAGTTGCTGGTATATGGAGCGTAGTGCTTTCTAATTTTCTTACATCAGTAGCAAAAGCATTATATTCTGCTTCTGGCACATCCTTAGAATAGCAATACACATCCGTCATATAATTATTATCGAAAGCCCTATTCCCAATGTATGTAATGCCATTGCCGATAATCACGGATTTCAGACCTCCAGCATAGAAAGCATAATCCTTGATGGTCGTCACGCTGTTAGGTATAGTTAAAGAGGTTATATTGCAGCTTCTGAAAGCATTACCATCAATAGCCGTCACGCTATTACCAATGGTCACAGAGGTTAAGCTATTGCAATCCCAGAAAGTTGATTCATCAATAATGTCCACATTGGTACCGATGGTTACAAAGGTTAGGCTACTACATCTATAGAATGCACCCTTGCCCAAAGATGTTACACTGTTTGGAATAACTACAGAGAGCAAACCAATGCATTTCTCGAAAGCATTATCACCTATCGTTGTGACACCATTTTCAATAATTAAAGAGCCCAAACTTGCACATTCCTTAAAAGCTGCTTTGCCAATAGTTTCCACATTCTTGGGGATGGTTATGGAAGTCAGAGCCTTGCAATTCCAGAAAGCTCCTTCACCGATGGTGGTTACGCTTTCGGGAATTGTAAGATACGATAAATTAGCGCATCCCGCAAAGGCATCATGATCAATACTTGTTACTCCGTTTGGAATAACAACAGAAGTTAACGCATCACCACAATAGCAGAAAGCCATTTCACCAATGGATTTCACATCCTGCCCTAATATATATTCTTGTACTTTCTTTCCAAAAATCATTTTGAGTCCAACAAAACCCGCAGAAAGATCAGGATCTCTATAAGATTTAGAAACCAAGGCATCACTATTAATGGTTACGGAAGTTATGTTGCAATTATCAAAAGCCCCTGAACCAATTGTTGTGACACTACGGGGAATAGTAACAGATGTCAACGACGTACAGTAACCAAATGCATTTCCCCCTATTTCTTCTAGTCCTTCAGGGAGAATAATATCTTTTAAAGCCGAACATAGTCTGAAAGTGTTTGATGGTATCACTCGTACTTGTTCTCCAAATGTAACTTGTTCCAATGCCTTACAATTCTCAAATATTCCATCCCCACCTTTTACGTTAGGTGCATTATAATATACACTCTTTAAGGTTGAACTTCCTGTATAAAATAAGTGAGAAATTTCCTCTATAGATGCAGGAATACTTAATGATTCTATCGGACATTCACGGAAAATGTCTTCACCGATCTTTTTCAATGTATTGGGTAAAATTATCGCTTTCAAAGATTTACATTTACAAAATGCACCAGATTCTATTTCTTCCAGACCTTCGGAGAGGTTGACTTTCATTAGATTAGAGCAATTATCAAAACTATACCAGTTGATGATTCTCACTTGTTCTCCAAATGTGACACGTTCTAAGGATGTACAACTACTAAACAGCCAACGTCCTTTTGCATCGGGTACGTTATGATTAATCCACAACAATGATGTGTTTCCGGAGAACGCATAGTCCCCAATTTCTTCAATCGTAGAAGGAAGCGTCAATGTTTCCAGAGCACATCGATAAAAAGCATTTTGTCCTATCTTTTTCACTGAAGATGAAAAGTTCACTTTTGTTAAATTCGAGCATTCTTGGAAAGCATTTACCCCTATTTCTTCTAGTGATTCAGGTAGGTCAATTGAAGTAAGGGAACTTTTACTAAAAGCCCCTTCTCCTATTGTTTTCAGGGATGTGGGTAAAACTATATTAGTGACACCTACAGACGCGAAAGCCTTGCTTCCTATTCTTTGAAGCGTAGAGGGGAAACTGATGCTCGTCACCAGTGTTGAAGAACCATTTTCAAAATTATCAGCAATATTAATTGTCCCTTCACGGAAATTCAGATTACTTGTTCCACGAATACATTCCATTGCTACATTATTAATATACTTGATTCCATCTACATATTCAATATTGTTATACCAAGGCGTATTACGGAAGGCATTGCATTTTATGTTGGTAAAATCAGATGGAATACTTACATCCGTCAAAGAAGTACAACTATCAAAGGCTCCATCGTGAAGAATATTTATACTATTAGGTAAAACAATCGACTCTATGCCAGAGCATTTATAGAAAGCCCATGTATGAATAACATGAACATTAGAGGAGAATTTCACGTTTTTTATTCGATTACAGTATGCAAAGGCATTTTCTGGTATGGTGTCCAAAGAACTAAGATCGATTTCCTGATTTTCATCAAGTGCTGTTAATAACGAACAGCCTTCGAATGCTTGTACGTGCATTGTTTTTACATCTTTCAACGTTGGAATCTTCCTTAATTCTGAACATCCAGAGAAAGCATTTCCACCAATAAACTCTGGATTAGTTGGTGCGATAAACTCCTCTAATGATTTGCAATTGTGCATTGCTGCTGGACCGATTTCCTTTAAACATGACGGCCAAACTATACGTTTAAGAGGCATATCTATAAATGCATAGGCGAGATCATCAAAGTAATCATATATATTTGCACGTGTTCCGTATGCATATTCTTCGGTTACAGATTCATCTCTTTCCCCAATACAAACATAATGTGCAACACCTCCTAATACTCCATCAAATCCTTGTCCAAATCCGTAGTAATAAACTTTTTCTTTAGGAACTAATTCTGTCACATCTTTCAAATTCAACACTTCCAACGTAGAAAGTCTTCCTTCTTGTGCTCGAATCAGTTTGATGTCGTTTGCATCAATAGGACCTCTCAACGTTAAGTGCTTTATTTTTGTCGCCTCGACTTCTGACAATGCCTCTTTCAATGTTCCTGCTTCTTCAAGAGTAATCACAACCTCCTCTTCCTCCTCGCCACTTGGCATCTCCACAATCAGAGGAAATTTTTTCCATTGATCAGAAGATTTATATGCTTGTCTGGTTCCGTAGGGTACATAGAGAACACCATTTGTATTTTCAAATATATATCCCTGAGGTGGATTGGTTGCATAACAATAAATATTTTCAACAGTAGACATATCAATACTCCCATCCCAACTCTCTATACTTGCAGGAAGAGTTACTTTTTTTAGATCTGCTATATTGTTCAAAGCATAGCGTGCTAAGCTCTTTGTCCCTTCAGGTACATTTATTTCCGTTATTTGTTCACCGTTTATGTAATATTTTTTTGCAGGAGCACTCAGAATATGGAATTTGGTTAAGACATCCTCCACATTATCCACGTATATTGTTTCCAATTGAGTACAATCTAGAAAACAATTATTATCTGTTACATTAATGTCACATTGGATTTTTGCAGATTTTAAATTGGTACAACCAGAAAATGCCTTCGGACCAATAGTTGTGAGACCATCTCCTATTGTCAATGTGGTCAAACCGGTACAACCAGAAAAAGCAGATGCACCTATGGATGTAACGCTGTTTGGAATAGACAATGAGGCCAAAGCTGTACAATTTGCAAACGCACTATTCCCAATTAATGTGATGCCATTATTAAATTCCACTGTAATCATGTCGCTGCAACCTTTAAAAGCACCTTCTCCAATGGATGTGACATTGCCCGGAATTGTCATTATGTCTAAACCAGTACAATTCTCAAAAGCATAATTGCCTATAGCCGTCACACTATTGGGAACATAAAGAGAAGTAAGACTACTACAGCCTTTAAAGCTATAATCTCCGATGGTCTTTACGCTGTTAGAAATAGTTACCGAAGTTAGACTACCACAACCCGAGAAAGCAGATTGTTCTATACCATTCACTCCCTCACTCAAAACAATCGTATGAATATTACTTTTCACACCATTAAACCAATTGCCAATATTCTTACAATTTAAATATAAAGTGGTAATATTCGTACACCCCTTGAAAGCATTCTCGCCGATACCTGTCACACCTTCACCAATAGTCAATGTGGTTAGATTAGTACAGCCAGAGAAGGCATAGGATCCTATACTTGTTACGCTGTTAGGAATGACCACGGAAGCCAGGTTCGTACACCCAGAAAATGCTGAATAGCCTATCGCCGTCACGCTATTTGGAATAGTCACCGAGGTCAAGCCATAAACTAATGCAAAAGCAGAAGCGCCAATGTATGTAACGCTATTGGGAATCTCAATTGTAGTTAAACTGCTACAGCCTTCGAAAGCACGGATGCCTATGGACGTCACACTGTTGGGGATTTCAATGGAAGTTAAACTACTACAACCTTGGAAAGCATAACTGTCAATAGTTGTCACACTATTAGGAAGGGTTATGGAAGTCAAACCCACACAATCTCTGAAAGCATAACTTCCAATAGTCGTGACTGAATAAGTGACATTCTCATATTTGACTGACTTTGGAATGTTCCACCCCCCCGCGTAGAAAGAGCCTCCAGAGGTTACTTCTGCCATTTGGGTTTCTGGATCCAAATTATAATAAAATGCGTCAATTTTAATCTTTTCAGCATTTGTACCTATTGATAACAGTACCATAAATAGTGTCATCAAAGGTTTGAGAACTAATAACTTTTTCATAGTTTTAAGTGTTTTTTGATTGTTATTCAAATATGTATAATAAGCATAACATAAGGTGTTCCCAAGGCTCAAAGGAATAACAGTTAATAATAGGTTGTTCAGAGAATAAGGCACAAAAGAAAGGTGTGAGCCTTTTGCCTCTTCTCTAGTGGTAGGTTCTGGACTGACCTGTGCGGAAAGAATTGGTTGAATAACAGCTCACACCTTCGAAGTATGGCATTACAGTACGAAACCATTGTGCATCATACAATCGAAGTGGAGCGAGTATCGTCCTTTTCTGTCCGCACGAGTCACTCGTGCATTCACTTTCCTAAAATTGCGAATTGTCTAGATTCACCACTAGGAAATAAGCGTACGCGCTTCCTTATATGTCTTGCAACCCGAAGGCTGCACTCCGCCATCAGTACCTCTCAAAAGACACTTTTAGCAGAATTTCGGTGGCAAAGTAAGTAAATAAATGTGAAACTCACAAACTTTTATAAAATTTTTTTCGTTTTTGCCATTTCGAAGGACTTTTTCCTACTACGCATCCTAAATTTTTATTGAAGGCGATGGAAAAAGTTTTTAGAAAGCCACCCCCAAAAACCTTCACTCGAGTCAATTCATCGAATGACTCGAGTCAAATGACAAATCGACTCGAGTGGATTTTGGAAGCAGTTTTAGGATGGGAAACATCAGTAGGCAATTCTATAGCCGATTAGTAGGGTAATGTTATGTGAAAGAGTAGGGCAAGCTTATACGAGACAGTAGGCTATTGTCTTTAGAGGAGACGAAAAGTTTCTAAAGATTTGAGAATATTGGAAACTGCTTCCAAAAAATCACGATTTTTGGAATAAATACAAGATAATGAGAGGGACTCCTCCAGAACGATGAGTTAACTCATTTCATCATTTGAGTTAACTCATCGGATGATTTGAGTTAACTCGCGTTTTTTTACCATTTGTGATACTACTTTTTTCTTTTTTGCCATTTCGAAGGGCTGAGGTGCCCTCGAAGCACCTCCGAAGTACCTCCGATGTACCTCGCGGTTACCCTGCGGTTGCCTCTATGAAACATGAATAGGCTTTCCTGCGGTCAAATCTCTTTGTTCGCGTAGTGTAAACCGGCTCACTTGCAAAACCCTGTGTTGAGCTTATAAAAGGCTACTCAAATTTTCCTTGTATTCCTTTGGTAATTAAAATGGGCAGCCGATGTGTTCGGTTGCCCATTCTTATATTTATATATAATGTGTGTTTCTTACAGGCTCATGTTCTGCAGGAATGAGATCAGTACACCAGCAGCAACGGCTGAGCCAATCACACCTGATACGTTGGAAGACATGCAGTAGTTGAGCACGTGGTTCTTGGGGTCGTACTTGGTGGAAATTTCGTTGCAGACGCGGCTCGCCATTGGCACAGCTGAAAGTCCTGTGGCTCCGATGAGCGGGTTGATCTTCTTCTTGCTGAAGAGGTTGGTGATCTTCACCATGCAGATGCCTGATGCGATAGAAAGACCGAATGCGAAGAAACCGCCCACGACGATACCGATGGTTGTCCAGTTGAGGAATGCCTGTACGGTCATCGTAGCACCGACGCAGAGTCCGAGGAAGACGGTGGCGGTGTTCATGATGGAGTTGGAAATGGTGTCGAACAAACGACCTGTGTCTGAACCAATCTCCTTCAGGAGGTTACCGAACATGAGCATACCGATGAGTGATACTGCTGATGGAACGAGCAATGCCACGATGGTTGTCACGGCGATAGGGAAGATGATCTTGATGACCTTCTCGTTCTTCATCTTCTGGCCAGAAGGGAAGAGCTTGTCCTGTTCCTTCATGTTGATGCGCAGTTCCTTCTCTGAGCAGAGCATCTTCACCACGAGTGGGATGATGACGGGCACGAGTGCCATGTAAGAGTAGGCTGCGATGGCGATAGGAGCCAAGAGATGAGGAGCCAGCTTGATGGTTGTGAAAATGGCTGTAGGACCATCAGCACCACCGATGATGCCGAGCGATGCAGCTTCCTTGATGTTGAACTGACCAGATGCCACAGCGATGATGAGCACAGCGAAGATACCCATCTGAGCGGCAGCTCCGAAGATGGAGAGGCGAAGGTTGCGGAGCATAGGACCGAAGTCGGTCAACGCACCTACACCCATGAAAATCACTGGTGGCAGGAAACCTGTCTTGATGAGCATGTAGTAGAGAAAGTTCATCAGTCCGAGGTCGTGCGCAATCTGGGGAAGCGACATCTCCCAGATGTTCTCTGCCAACACTTTGCCTGATGCATCGACGATGCGTCCGGCTTCGTCTGCCTGATACACACCCATGTCACCGCCAGGGAAGTTGGCAATCAACACACCAAAGGCGATAGGGATGAGCAGCAGGGGCTCGAAGTGCTTGACAATGCCGAGGTACAGCAGCACGAAGGCAAGCAAGTACATTACGAGGTATGTACCATTGGCGGCGATGATGTCGCTGAATGCCGTCATCTGGTATATGTTATTCAGTATTTCTTCCATAATTAAGCCATTTTCATGATTGGGTCATCTTCTTCCACTGAGTCGCCTGAGTTGACGAGGATGGCAGTAATTGTACCGGCCTTGTCAGCACGGATGGCGTTGAAGGTCTTCATGGCCTCGATGTAGCCAAGGGTGTCACCAGCCTGAACCGTATCACCCACCTTCACAGGAGTCTCAGAGTTGTCCTTCACGAGGTAGAACTTACCCTCCAATGGAGCCACGATATCTTCGCCTTCGCCTGCAGGAGCGGCTGGAGCTGCACCACCAGCGAGTGCTGCGATAGGAGCGGCTGCTGGAACGGCATCGCCGTAAGCAATCTCCACCTTGTAGTTCACACCGTTCACCTGAACCGTCACACTCTTAGGACCTTCGGCACCTGCTGCTGGAGCATTCTTGGCAGCCTTACGCTTAGCGAGGTCAGCCTCGAAGTCAGCCTTAGCCTTACCGCTCTTGTAAGCACGGTACTGCTCTGGGTGCATAGCGAGTTCGAAGAGCTCTTCGTCGTCCTCACCGAGTTCCCAACCGTTCTGCTTCATTTCCTCACGGAACTCATCGAGCTTGTCTGGGAAGTAAGACTGTGGATCTTGTGTCTCAAACTCACGACCCTGTTCCTTGGCCATCTGCACGAGCTCAGGAGCTACAGGACCAGGCAACTGACCTGCCTTGCCGAGAATCATATCCCAGATGGTGTCGGCAATCATGCTCCAACGCTGCTTGCCCTTTTCCATCTGCATCACGTTCATCAAGGCGAGGTTCTTCACATACTGAGAGAATGGAGTCACGAGGCATGGATAACCAACCTTTGGCCATACGTAAGCCACCTCGTCGAAGAGCTTGATGAGGAGGTCGTCGGTAGTCAACTCTGGCTGACCGTTCTTCACCTTCCACTTGTTGAGTGACTTGAGGTTGTCCTCGAGGTCAGTCATCAGCGAACCCATCATACCGCCTGGAAGACCTGGCTTCACGAGCAGAGAGTTGTTGATGTGGTTGAGGTCTGGAATATAGTAGCCGAGGAAGTCGTCGCACATCTCCTGAATCTGAGTGCGAACCTCCATGTAAGCAGCCATGTTGATTTCCTTCACCTTGAAACCAGCGTCCTTCAACATCTCCTGAACGGCGATGATGTCAGCGTGACCAGTACCCCAAGAGAGAGGAGACATACCTGTGTCGATATAGTCACAACCAGCGTTGCAGACTTCGAGGATAGAAGCCATGTTGAAGCCAGGACCAGCGTGAGAGTGATACTGCACCACGATGTCCTTCTTCACTTTCTTGATGCCCTCCACAATCTTACCGAGTGAAACTGGACGACCGATACCAGCCATATCCTTCAAGCAGATTTCGTCAGCACCAGCCTCGATGAACTTCTTGGCGAGGTTCACGTAGTAGTCAACGGTATGGATAGGGGAGTATGTGATGCAGAGAGAAGCCTGAGCAATCATGCCAGCTTCCTTTGCATACTGGATGGAAGGAATCACGTTGCGTGGGTCGTTCAATCCGCAGAAAATACGAGTGATGTCAGTACCCTGTGCCTTCTTCACCTTGTAGAAGAGCTTGCGCACATCCTTTGGTACTGGGCTCATGCGCAGAGCGTTCAGCGCACGGTCAAGCATGTGGGTCTGGATACCAGCCTCATGGAAAGGCTTTGTCCATTCGCGCACAGACTTGTTGGGGTTCTCACCATAGAGAAGGTTCACCTGCTCGAAACCACCACCGTTGGTCTCAACGCGGTCGAAACAGCCCATCTTGATGATGGCTGGAGCCACCTTAACGAGTTGGTCCACACGAGGCTGATACTTACCAGCACTCTGCCACATGTCGCGGAAGACCAACGAGAATTTTACTTCTTTTGCCATATCTTTTTATCCTTAAAATTTTATTACAACTTAGTGATTTTTGTAGCGCGACCCTTACCACCCGTAATCTGGCTGATGGTAGCGTCGATGATCGCCTTCGTGTTTGCGTCAATGCTTTCGATAGCCTTGGCTACAGGAGAAGCTTTCTTAGCCACAGTCTCTTCTGGAGCCCACTTGTTTACAGCCCAGATGAGCAACTTGCCGAGATTGATCACGATGAGCAGCACAAGGAACACAGTGACCATACCGACCACAAGGAGCTGTAAAGCCCCATAAATGTCATTTGTAATCATATAAAGTCCGTTTAATTAATCTTTCTACATTAAAAACGGTGCAAATATAGTCATTTTTTTTCACATCGTCACGAAAACTCCCTCGCTTTTTTGTAAAATTACAAATTTTTGCCTACTTTTGTGCCCGAATTACAACTAACTAATTTATGGAACAAGTTTTTGCTTACATTATCGGCCTTGGTGCGGCCGTAATGATGCCTATCCTATTTACTATTATCGGCTTATGCATTGGCATGAAGTTTGGCAAGGCGCTCAAGAGTGGATTGTATGTGGGCGTCGGCTTCGTGGGACTCAATGTGGTGACTAAACTTTTGACGGACAGTTTCACTTCCCCTTTGAAGGATATCTCCGACCTCTACCAGTGGGCGCTGAATGTGTTTGACATGGGTTGGCCAGCTGCTGCCGCTGTGGCTTACAACACGGCTGTGGGTGCCTTGATCATCCCCATCTTGTTGGGTGTCAACTTCCTTCTTCTTATTACTAAATGTACACGCACGGTAAATATAGACCTCTGGAACTACTGGCACTTTGCCTTCATTGGTGCTGTGGCTTACTTCGTAACAGGGCAATCGTTGGCATGGGGCTATTTCGCTGCCATCGTATGTTATGTTATCACACTTGTGATGGCTGACTTGACAGCAGAGAAGTTTCAGAAGCACTACGACCTTCCTGGCATCTCCATTCCGCAGCCTTTCTGCCAGAGTTTCACGCCCTTTGCTGTACTGATTAACAAAGGACTTGATATGATTCCTGGCTTTTCCAAACTCGATGTCGATGCTGAGGGATTGAAAAAGAAGTTTGGCGTTTTGGGTGAACCATTGGTGTTGGGTGTCATTGTGGGTGTCCTCATTGGTGTTGCAGCTCAGTTGGACATCAAGATGATACTGGCATTGGGTGTGGCGATGGGAGCGGTGATGGAACTGATACCACGCATCACAAGCCTTTTCATCGATGGTCTGAAGCCTATTGCCGAGAAGACACAAGAGGTGGTGAAGAAGAAGTTCAAAGGCAAGGAAATCTATATCGGTATGTCGCCAGCATTGGTCATCGGTCATCCCACCACGTTGGTTTGTTCCGTCATTCTCATTCCTGTCATCTTGGCTGTAGCTGTGGTTGTTCCAGGCAATCAGTTCCTCCCATTGGCATCATTGGCAGGTATGTTTTATCTGTTCCCACTCATTTTGCCATACACCAAGGGTAATGTGGTGAAGAGTCTCATCATTGGCTTTGTCGCCTTGGTGGTGGGTCTTTATTTCGTTACCGATATGGCTCCAGCCTTCACACAGGCAGCTCATGAGGTCTATGCAGCCACTCAGAACGATGCGGCCAAGATACCAGAAGGTTTCGAGGCTGGTTCGCTCGACTTTGCATCAAGCCTCTTCGGATGGGTCATCTACAAGTGTATCGCCTATCTGGAATGGGTGGGTGCTGGCATCCTCGCAATCATCACTATTGGCATGGTGATTTGGAATCGCATACGTATCAACAAGAAATAACCAAAACAAGAAATAACCAAAAACTAATCAACTAACTAACAATATGAAGAAGATTCTATTACTTGCAGCGTTAGCTGCATCAATGACCGCATCGGCTCAGGTGAAGGTGAACTTCCAGAAAGCCTGTCACCCTGATGATGTGAAGCACTATGACACCCAGACCCTTCGCGACCGCTTTGTGATGGAGAAGGTGATGGTGGCTGATGAAATCAATCTCACTTATTCTATGTATGATCGCTTCATCTTTGGTGGCGCCATGCCTGTTACCAAAGACCTGAAGCTTGAGGCATTCCCGGAACTGCGTGCCCCTTACTTCCTTCATAATCGGGAAATCGGCATCATCAACACAGCTGGTGATGGCGTTGTCATTGTAGATGGTGTGGAATACCCATTGAGCGAACGTGAAGCCCTTTACATTGGACGTGGTAACCTTGGGAAAGACAAGAACGGCAAAGGCATCGAGTCTAATCAGGAGGTCATCTTCCGTTCCAAAGATCCACAGAAACCAGCCAAGTTCTATATCAATTCCGCTACAGCCCACAAGCATTTCAAGACCCAGTGGGTCACGCTTGACGGTCGCAAGAACGGGAAGCTCCAGTCGCTCAAGGCAACTGTGATGCGCAACCTCGGTTCCTTGGCGGAATCCAATCAGCGCACCATCTATCAGCTCATCGTCAACACCTCTCTCGAGGAAGGCCCCTGCCAGTTGCAGATGGGTCTGACGCAGTTGCAAGAGGGTAGTGTCTGGAACACGATGCCACCTCACACGCACGGCCGTCGCATCGAAGCTTACTATTACTTCAACTTGCCCTCCGACCAAACCATCAGCCACATCATGGGCGAACCTCAAGAAAGCCGTGTGGTATGGCTCCACAACGAACAGGCCATCATGTCACCTGAATGGTCTATCCACGCAGCTTCTGCCACCTACTACTACACCTTCATCTGGGGTATGGCAGGCGAAAACCTCGACTACAACGACAAAGACGTCATCAAGGTTACAGACCTGAAGTAAGATCATAGAACGAACAACAAAAAAGCGGGTGTGTCATGGAGGCACATCCGCTTTTGATTGGTATAAATAGTTGTCGGAGTTTGTTTAGAAAATAAGCTGTGCGAATTTGTAGAGACCATACTTCCAAACCACGAAGTTGTGACCTTCGTCAGGATACTTGATGAAAGTACATGGGATACCTTTCTCGTCGCAGAATGCCTTGAGCTGAGCGCTGTTGTTGATCAGACCATCGGCACCACCGCATACCATCCACAGGAGCTTGTTCTCCTTCTTCACCTTCTCCACATCAGGAATCAGCTGAGCTGCACGCATTGTGTTTGGAGCAGAAGAGAAACCACCTACGTATGCGAACACGTCCATGTGACCAAGTCCAAAGTTGAGTGACTGACCGCCACCCATGGACAGACCTGCAATAGCACGGTGATCTTTGTCTGTATATACGCTGAAGTTTTTCTCAATATAAGGAATGAGGCTTCCGATGAGGTCTTTGTCAAATTCGCCGAAAGCAGGTGCAGAGCCATAACCTCCCTTACGAGAGTCGTCCTTTGCGGCACGTCCGTTAGGCATCACCACGATCATGTCTTTCACCTTCTTGTCAGCATAAAGGTTGTCCATGATGATGTTTGGCACACCACCGTCGTTCATCCATTCCCACTCGTCACCACCGATGCCATGAAGCAGGTAGAGCACGCTGTACTTCTTCTTTTTGTCGTACTTGGGTGGCAGATAAACGTTTGCCTTACGGGTAGTTCCTACTGACTCTGACTGGTACTCGATGAGTTGAACGGTGCCGCGTTCAATGCCTGCACGCTCTTTGTCGAAGCCCTGAGGTGCTTCTACGTACGGATCAAATTTAACATCTACGTTCTGTCCACCAAACATTCCCATCGGAATATTAGGCTCCTGTGCATTGGCTGCCATCATGGAGAGGGAGAGCAATGCTGCAACATAAATTTTCTTCATTGTTTTGGTTTTGTTTAAATAATGAATGATTAATAAGAGTTACGTGCATTTGGACTCTTTAATCGCTTCAGGGTTTAAAGATTGTCTTATTCTTTGGCGCTATTCTTGAATTTATTCAACTCGTCAGCCACTACGTCGAAGTCGTCGGTGAGGGTGAGCTGCAAGTTCTTATACTTGCCCATCTCCACGAGCTTCTCGAGGAATGGATATACAGGCATTTCCTTTGTCCAGAAGTCGGTGCCAAGGAAAATCATTGGGCTGGCGAATCCGAAGGACTCGTAGTGGTTCTGCACAGCGTCTTGGAAGATTTCCTGCATGGTGCCTGCGCTACCTGGCGTGTAGATGATACCACCAAAGGCAACGGTGAGGATAAGGTCTTCACGGATGCTGTTCTCGAAGAACTTGGCGATGTGAGTGGCAAAAGGAGCTGATGGCTCATGACCATAGAGGTAGGTGGGGATGCCAAGGCTGACATAATCACCCTGACGTGGGTATTTCTTCATCACTTCGAAAGAAGAGGCGAGCCAGCCTTCGTCCTTGAAGGAAGGAGCCACTGTGAGCATCTCAACAGCATCGTCCACATCTGCCTCTTCTCTGCCAGCCAACCAAGCACCAAGGTGAGTAGCTTCCATGGCACCAGGACCACCACCGCTGAGCATGATGAAACCTTCTTCGGTCAGACGCTTGCTGAGAAGCACGACTTTTTTGTACATAGGATCTGTGCGCAACAAAGCATGACCACCCATAATACCAATACAGAGACGAGAGTTGTGCTCTTTGAAGAACTCGTCGAGTGCCACGTGGATGCAATGATCGTGGAGCGTACGTGCAAGTGATTCCTCTACATCCTTGGCTTGTTTGCCAGTAGCGATGTAGTGCTGATAGACTTTGGTGTCGTAGCAAGAATCGAATGTCTCAGGTTTGGCAGGGTCATAACCTGCATAAAGGTCTTCTGCGCTGTAGAGCGCTGTACGATTGACATCGTAAGGTACGGTTTTGATATACTCCATGGCTTCTTCACTGAATAATTGATCTGGATTTTTAGGTTGGTTGCAGGAAGTTACTGCAATGAGCAACACAAGTGCTCCAAGAAAGATTTTTTTCATTTTGTTTGATTTTAGATTGTTAGTAAATAGTATTTAATGTTCTCTATTCTTTTTTCTTTGCTTTCTGCTCTTTCTGTCTCATCCTTCTGCGCATGCTTTCGAAGTCACGTCGCCATGAGAGTCCTATGCCCTGGGTGTTGAGGGTCGCTTTGGTGAAATAGCGGTCGTTGGTCTGGTTGTAGGCTTTCACGTAGAGGTTGCCCTTTTGATCCATTCGCCATTTCACCTCGAAGTCACCAATGAAGCTGGAACGATTGGTCATGGCATTGTCGCGATAGCCAAAGGCTCCATTGATCAGCAGACGTTCATCCAACAGACGTCCTTCCAGGATTCCCTCCACGTCGAGATCATCCCAACCTTTCTCGCCGGTCGTGAGCGATGAACCGAAATTCCAGTTGCTGTCTCTGCCAATCATGTTGCTGAGCATCTGGTTGATTTGACCGCTGAGTGTGGAAGAGAGTAGGGAGTTCATGGCTTGTCCCGAGTTGCCGTTACCATTGGCACGTGCATATTCATTCGGATAGAAGCGTCCCAATCCCAGCAGATAAATCATCTGTGTGTTCATCTCCTCCTCAGAGTTGATCATGGAGCGCACCAGCTGGCGTGTCTCCTCATTCACATTCGGCAAGTCCATGTTGAACTTGAAGTCCATATTGCCCAACTTACCCGTGATGTCGAGAATACAGATGACCTTCACCTTGTTGTTCTGCGAAAAGGCAGTCGTGGATGTGAGGTCGCTGAGCGGCACAGAATTGATGGTGTGGTGGCATATCAGATGGATGTTGGCATCGAAAGGATTGCCGTTGAACTCTACCAGCGAACCAGGTTGCAAAGCAAGATCTCTGAAGATGATGTCCTGCAGATAGAGTCTGTACGAACCTGACGATATGTTGTAGTTGCCAAACATCTGGAAAGACCCCTTGTTGTACCAGTTTGCCTTGATATGGGCATTGCCGAAGGTGCGCATATAGCCGTCCTCAATGTTGTCCATGCGAAGCTTGACCTCACAGGCAGGCGTAAGGTTGATGTCGAAGTTGATGAAGATGTCGCTGGCATAGTTCTTCTTTGCCTCCTTGACGATCGTCAGCGAATCTTTGACCACAGGGCGTTCCTCAAGGTTGGGTTGCAGCGCTTGAGGATTGAGCGTCATCACGGAATCTCGGTCTCTGAACTCAATGAATGAACTTCCTGTGATGGCATCAGGTGTTGCTGCATCATAGGCAAATACAGAACCTCGTGTGGGTGTGACGTTGGCGTTCACATAGAGGGGGTGCCCGTCACTTCCGTCAATGGTCAAATCACCATCGGCAAAGACGGTGGCAAGGAACTTGTCGCTGTTGAACTCCTTCTCGTCGTATGCCAGCAGTTCATGAAGGTCTGTCTGGAAATGGTAGGCAAAGTTCTTCATGTTGCGATGCGTCACTTGACCGTTGAGCACAGAGCGATGTCCGAATCGGTCGTAGATGCTGATATTGGGGAAATCAAACAGATAGGGACGTATGTGGATGGTGTCTCCTTCGATGTGGTAAGGCACATTGGTGGCACGAAGCCGCAAGTTCATGGTGGGCACAGCATCGGCCAAGATGTTGACATTGTTGAATGGACCGATGATGCTGACTGGTCCCGTCACATAGCCTGACACCTCCTTGAACACACCACCCAAGAAGCCATGAATGAAGGATGCGTTCGTGTGATGAGTGTTCACATCCAGGCGCATATCGTTCTTGGCAGGCGAAATCCAACCATTCACCGTTGTGGTGCCTGTCACATCCTGCTCTCTGCCGGTCAATCCGTCAGGCACTTTGTAGTGATCCACCATGCGTCCGTCAACGATGATGCCATCCACTTCCTTGTCCCAATGGGCACTGATGTTGGCATCGCCCATCGGTCCTTCTTGAATGGAGAGGTCTTCCACAAAGAGGTTTGTCCTTACATCAGGCACACCGCCTCCCAGCACATTGTTCACGACAGCACGTCCGGATGCCTTACCGGCAAATCGCACCACATTCCAGTTGACCAACGACATGATGTACTGGATTTCGAGGTTGTTCAGCGTTGCCACCAATGAGTCGGTGGGCAAGTCAGATGCCTTTCCGTCTATAGCCAAGAAACTGTTGGTGTTATTGTTGGCAAACCTGACGTTGTGACACTCAATGTTCTTCTTATAGAGGGAGATGGTGGCAGGAGAAACTGTCCATGCCGTATCGTTGATGACAGCCGTCGATTTTCTCAAGGCAATGTCCGTCTTCATGCTGCCCGCTGAATCGCTCAACTGGATGACAGGCAGAACCTGCAGCATGATATTGTTGCTTCCTGTCGTGTTCACATAGAGGTCGCTGACAATGCGGTTGTCGTGCACATCGGCCACCACGTCAAACTTGGTGGATGTAGAAGGTATGTCGTCATCATCGCTTTCCTTGAAGGTGGACGCGATGGCATGCACATTCATATTGTCGTTGTTGGAATTGCACGCCACAGCGATGTCGTTATAGGGCGTCTCGTTGTAGATGACGTTGGGTGCATCCAGTTGGAACGACATCTTTTCCTCTGCTGCATTCAGGTTGCCGAAGATGCGGATAGGGGTTCCGATGCTGTAATCTGCATCAATGAAATGGTGCAGGATGGGAGCGTCAGTCACCGTCAGGTCGTAGGTAAAGTGGGCTGTAGAGGGAATGTGACTGTTCGTTTGAGGTTTGAAGATGATGGGCAGATGATGTGACATCTGTTGGATGAAACTCTGGGCGATGTCCGTCAACGTCGTTTCTCCCTGTATATTGCCCGACACCACATCGCTCTTCACCACATACCTGCTTTCCCCATTGCCCAACTGTTCGGCTTGGAGCATGATGCCGTCAAGGTGGTATTGATCGGTGGGTGTTGCGAGGTTGATGTCCTCCAAGGCAGCATCGCCATACAAGTGCTCGAAATCTGTTCCTTGCATATGGATATTGCCATTGAGAGAAAGACTTTCACCGACATGTTCATTCGTGAGATTCAGATTGTTAGGTCTAAAGTTCTCAAGTATTACATTCAAATCAATGTTCTTTGTTGGACAGTCTGTGTAGGCGAAATCTGCATTTGCCTTCACGTTCTCATCGTCAATGCTGGCAGTACCAGAAAGCTGTGTTGAGGTGCTTCGTGCATCCAAGTTGATGTTCTGGTAGTTGTAGCCGTTGTAGTGGATATTGTAGATGGTGCCCGTCGCCTTGCCCACAGGGAAAGGTTTCGTGCTTTCCAGATTCATGGCAAGGTCAAGGTCGAACGAGGTGGTGCCGAATCGCTCATCCTCTTGCAATTTGCCAATGTCGATGCTGTCGCCACGTAGCGTACCTGTCAGGAAATGTTCCTTGTCGTACGCGAGATCGTATGTGGCTTTTCCGATGCCTGTCAAGATATTGCCTTGCGATACCAGTTCTCCATCAGCCTTGTAATCCACCGTTCCCTCGTATGCCACTTCTTTCAAGGCATTGAAAAGATGCTCCTGGTGGTGCTCTGGTGCCAAAGCGTCAGCCCAAGCCTGCATCTCGTCGCTACTGATGCGCAACTTGCTGACGTTCGCATGGATGTCACGTTTTTCTTTGTCGAGAGGGCGGGAGAGAAGCGCTGTGGCTTGCAGCATCATTCCTTCGTTCTCAGCGTTGATGTTACACTCCTTCACCCGTATTTCTTCTTCGTTACCTTCAGTTGTGATGCTGAGGTTCAGGGTTTGGTTCAGCGGGGATAGTTTGTCATAGAGTGGGGCAAGGTCTTTGGGGGTGATGTATCCGTTGAGACTGGTCGTACGGAAATCAAATTTCTTGTTCGATTCCCATTCTCCGTAGGTCACTAAGAGCGAATCCAACGCAATCTGTGAATGGGGCATCGTCAGATTCAAGTTCGACAGCGTGGCACGCTGCTTGTTGCCCACAAGTTTCAGACTGGTGTCATGAACCGTCAGTCCAGAGTTGAGCTCCTCGCCTTGTAAACGGCGCACATTCACGTTCAGCGAGTCATCCGTCAGACAGCGCAACACCACGTTCATGCCAAAGTCGTGCAGGTTCAGGTGGTTCGCATCCAACTTCCCCTGATGTTGGGCTTCCGACTTCACATCGTAGGTCACGTCAGTATGGCGCATGATGAGCGAGCCGATGTGCAGGTTGAGTGGGGTAGGTTCCTCCTTCTCCTCCTTCGTGAAGGCGTCAATGATGAATTGGAAGTTGGGTGGGCTGTCAGGCGTCTCTTTGTAGAGCGTCGCCTTGGTGCCAAACAATTGCGCTGTGCCGATGTCCACCCGATTCGACAGCAGCTCTATCAAGTCGATGCTGGCAGAAGCACGTGCGATGCTCGCCATCTTCTGTCCGTTAGGTTCATAAAGGGTCAGGTCATTCACGACCACACGATTGAGAAAACCCAGACTGACGCTTCCGATTTCCACCTTCGACCCCAGTTGTTCTGATAGCAAATTAGCCGTCCAGTTTGCCAACGCACTTTGCATGAATGGCAAACTGAACAGTAGGACAATACCTGCATAGAGAGCTATGAGGCCGCCTACCACATTCACTAATATTTTCTCAAGCCTTTTCAGTTCTTCAACGCTTCAGTTTTCAATTCTTCAGTTTTTTCCTGAAGTCCACCATCTTGATGGCAGTCACAGCGCACTCGTCGCCCTTGTTGCCCATGGCGCCGCCAGCACGTTCCTCTGCCTGTTGCATGTCGAGCGTGGTGATGAGTCCGTAGATGACAGGCACATCCTGCATAGCGTTCAGACGAGCCAGTCCGTAGGTCACACCTTGACAGATGTAGCGGTCGTGAGGGGTGTCACCACGAATGACACATCCGATAGCGATGACGGCATCCACGCCCGTCTTCACCATCTGCGAAGCACCATACACGAGTTCAAAGCTGCCTGGCACCGTCATCACCGTGATGTCCTCAGGAAACACGCCGTTCTTCATCAGCGTCTGCTTTGCACCTTCCAGCAATGCAGCTGTGATGTTCTCGTTCCATTCAGCCACCACAATGCCCATCTTCATTCCTGTAGCATTGGGTACAGCATTGATGTCATAGTCGGAAAGGTTGTGATTCTTTGTAGCCATAATATAAATAAGTTAAAAAGTGAAAAACTAAAAACTAAAAGTGAAGATTACTTGGCTTACAGAAGGCTGTGGTAACTTTTACTTTTAGTTTTTAGTTTTTCACTTTTAGTTTTCTTATTCTTTTTATTTTGTTGCTCTTTCGATATACATGTCAATCTCTTGGGAGAGTGGGCTGCGGAAGTACTGCTTCTTGATCTTGTTGTAGAGTTCCACAGCCTTGTCGTTTTGGCCGAGAGACTCATACACCTCGCCAGCCTGCAGGAGGAACACTGGGCTTACTGCATCGTTGTCAGCCTCCTCAGCTGCCTTGATGAGTGTCTTGATGCCCTTCTCGTTGTCGCCCTTCTTCACGTAGAGGTTACCCAGCGCTGCGATGGCAGCAGGAGAGACCATGTCGTCATCCTGAGCGTCGAAGTCTTCCAACATCTTGATTGCCTCATCCACCTTGTCAGTCTTTGCGTATGCCAGACCAGCATAGAGCTTAGCCACATTAGCAGTCTCTGTGCCACCGAACTCGTCAATGATCTTCAGGAAACCCTTCACGTTACCTTCACCCTTCAGCGCCTGTTCGTACTGCTGCTGAGCGAAAGCTGTCTGTGCACCGACAATAGCCTTCTGTGCCTCCAGTTCCTTACCAGCCATGTAGTGCTTGTAAGTGTAAACACCAGCCACGATCACGATGATGGCACCGAGCACAATGGCGATTTTCTTCCAGTTCTTTTCGATGAAAGCCTCGCCCTTGCTCAGTTGCACGTCAAGTGCGATAGGCTCATCAGTTACTTGTTGTTTTTTGTTTTTTGCCATAATTATAATGATTTTTTAATATTTTACCTTTGTTGGTTTTTGAGTTTCGCACAGCGCATAAGTTGCCCATAGCGCATGAGCTGGACAAAAATCATGCAAAATTACGACATTTTCCTCAACCCACCAAACTTTTCCCACATTTATTTGAAAAAAGCACTATTTCATTTCTATTCTGCGATTAATTGATGTTCATCATTTCACATAAATCTTCCGATTACCAATAATGTAGAAACCAGAAGGGAGGTTCTCCATGCCTTGCTCAGCGGTACGCACTTTCACCCCTTGCACATCATAGATATCGAAGGAACGACCATACGCGCTTTGGATGGAGGAAACATCGCTCACGTAGTCTTTGTAGGTGAGGTAACCTGGAGAGGCCTTCTCATCCAGACAGGCATAATCCGACCCGGCATGGTTGGCATTATATCGAGTGCCCAGCTCGCCTGTCAGCACATTGCATCCTAAGAACATGTTCGTGTTGGGCTTCACATTGTCTATGGTCCAATCCCTATACACATAGATGGTGTTCAACGCACGGCAATGGGCAAACATCTTGTCCATATTGGTCACACTCAGCGCATAGAATGCTGTGAGGTCGATGGAGGTCAATGAGGTACAATTCTCGAACATGCTGGCCATATTGGTGACCTTGTCGGTATTGAACGAGTTCAAATTCACCTCTGTCAATGAAGAACAATAGGAGAACATCTCCTTCATGTTGGTGACCTTGGCTGTGTTGAACTGTCGGACATCAAGGTCGGTCAACGAAGTGCATCTCATGAACATACCCGCCATGTTTTCTACATTGGTGGTGTTGAGTCCGTTCAGGCTTAGGTGTTCCATATAAGAGCAGTTGTAGAACATCCTTTCCATGCTGGTCACGTTGCTCGTATTAAGCATGCCCACCTTGAGTTCCTTCAACGAATAGCAGTCAGTAAACATCTCTGTCATATCCGTCACGTTAACGGTATTCAACTTGCTCACATCCAATGCCGTCAGGGCAGAACACCCATAGAACATCCGCCTCATATTCTCCACATTCTCCGTGTTGAAGTGGGTCACGTCCAACGTCTTCAGCGACGTACACTCAGAGAACATCCCTTCCATATTGGTGGCTTCAGTCGTGTTCAGGTTCTCAATGCCCACGATTTCCTTCAGTTTCTTGCAGCCAGCAAAGAAATTACGGAAGTTGGTCATCATGAATGACGCAAATGACGGGTCAAATACACAGGTGGTGAGAGAGGACTTCACTGTGCTCACAGCACCGTTATAGGAGAGCATCCTTCCCTCACGATTCTTCTTCTCGCCATCGTAATAGAAGGTCAACGTACCCTTCTCATCATACACAGCGTATGCCGTATAGATGGCATTGGCATTCAGCTTGTTGGTCAAGTAGCCAGGGTCGTCCAACATGTCGAAATGCGCATAATCCAACCCTACATGTGTATCGTCATATTTC
>Ga0256407_10003171_pt1 | contig 29840 bp, 27 predicted proteins | sample RumenRJG_04DNA_FD_193489 | JGI IMG/M metagenome (GOLD analysis project Ga0256407, IMG submission 193489) | Bovine rumen microbial communities from Lethbridge, Alberta, Canada - RJG_04 | ecosystem: Host-associated > Mammals > Digestive system > Stomach > Rumen | place: Canada: Alberta...
TATGTTACGAATGAGATCAAGACAGTGGCAGGTCTTTATGTGGGAAGCAGGCATATATCTGATATTTCCCATGCTACAGATGAAATGATGCAGATAAAAGAGTTTTACGGAAAGCTTGATGGCAGAGTGGCAACACATGGAATTATTTCTCTTGATGCTTCAGAGTCAGATTCTAAGAACGCTGCAAAGCTTATGGAGCTTTTAAACGAACTGATGGAGAGTATATTCCCTAAGCATCAGGTTGTGTATGCAGTTCATACCAATACAGAGAACCTGCATATTCATTTCATCATCAATACTGTGGGCTTGGACGGCAAAAAGATTCATATGGATAAATCCTTTATGCGTCAGGTGATGGAAGTGGAAGTAAATAAGCTGGCTGAAAAATATGGGTTTACTCCAAATGAGACATGGAAGAAGGAAAAGGTAAAAGATCCGCTCCCTTTTCCGCAGAGGAAGATGATGCTTCGGGAACTTGTTGACATTGCCATCGAGCAGACGGATGAGTTTGATGCATTTATCGCGTATCTAAGAAGCGTAGGCCTTATTGTGAATGTGGGGCGTAATATCACGTTGCAGACAGAGGAAATGCCGTTTGCACTTCGAAGTGGACAGCTTGGAGAAAACTACTCGATATCAGCAATCAAGAAAAGGCTGGATTCAAAATATGATCCCTTTAAGCCTGTTGTTGCAGGGGACTATTATTCTGCGGTTATGCCACAAGAGATGGCAAATATCGTGCCAAAGAAAATGAAGGCATATAAGGATATGTCAAAAGAGGAAAAGCAGGAAGCTATACATCTGCTTCGCCTTGGCAGAAATCCATGGAGTGAAGCCAGGTGGGATAACTGGCAGATGCAGAAGATGGCGGATGAACTTAAAAATGTCGGGTATGTTTATAAGCTGGTCAGACATTATTCTGGTGGAAATGATCATGCAAACACGGCAATGGAAAAAATCATTGAGCTTCGTAAGCAGATATCGCAGGAAAGAAAAAATGTCCGAAGCCTTATGAAGGAGTACAAACCAATTACATCCATATATCAGGAAATGAAAAGATACATGGTTCGGGCTTGCCTTTATGATGCTTATGGTTACAGCGAATATAAAGATGATTTTGAACGATATGAGAAATTATGCCATAGGCTGGAGGTTGGGTATGGCAAGAACGTGGAAGAAGTAGCGGAGCTGGTATTTGAAATGAATGCAAAGTTCGAATATCTGAAGGCACAGGATAAAGAGCTTAATGCACAGTATAAGGCAATCAAAGCATTTGTAGAAAATGGGAAGCTTAAGACAGTTAGCGATAATTATTCCTTCTTTCATGCAATCGGTCATAGCAATGCATTATATGAAGCCAAGCGTTATGGCATATATGCGAGTGATATGAAGTATATCATCCCGGCTGATACGGATATAAAGATTCGTGTGGTAACAAGACCGGCAATGAATGACGGCAAGCCTACGGTGGAAACTGTTCTTGCCATTGTTGATAAGGATGGTCACGTTGGGGATGAAATATCATCGCTTACCATGTCGGAGAAGGAGTTTAATCAGAAGATATACAAGATTCAGAAAGATTATCGCATCAAGCGTTGCGATGTCAGCAGAAAAAATATTGCAGAAAATGTACGGCGAGTTTAGTAATGAGCGTTTTTCCAACCCAAATGTAATTTAGGAGGTGAGGAAAATGCAGCTAAATTATAAGCCGGCAAGTGATGGCAGGCTTAAATGTAAGTCTGCCATTTATCATGTGGAGTCAAAGTATCAGGAAAAAGAACTTAAGTCAGTATTTCTGTCATTAAAGGCAAATGTATGTGACTTAAACCCTGCGCTGATTATAAAGTGCATTACCGGTACTGAGCAGGACTTCATCATGCTTATGAACCGGGCTGGCGATTACCTTGCAAGGCATCATCCTGATTTGTCGGAGGATATGCGAAAGACGTTGATGGAAATGCTTAGCGATGCAGTGTTTGGGTATTACGTCCTTACACCGCTGATCCTTTCGAAAGAGGTATCGGATATTAAGGTTTTGGCGTATGACCACATTGTTGTGAAGGCAAACGGGCAAAGGTATTTGACCGATGTGAGCTTTGATTCAGAAGAGGATTACAGGACATGGTATGACAGAATTCTTCGCATTCACAGGCTTGGTAAGTCGGAAGAATATGCCTTGAACCATTGCACGGACAGAAAAGGCGTGGATGCTTTTTATCTCCGAATTGATGTGCAGCTATCCTGCATTACATCAACTGAGATAAATAATCTGCATATCCGTAAAATGCCAAAGGAAAAGCTTTCATGGGAGTACCTGAAAGATAACGGCATGCTGGATGATGCAGCGATGGATTATCTGAAAGATCGTATTCTTGGTGGATATGGATTTTTGATATCCGGTCGAGGCGGATCCGGAAAATCCACGTTACTTAACAACATGCTGGACTGGATCCCATTTGATGAGTCCATTCTGGTCTCGCAGGAGTCCGATGAGCTTTATTCTAACGTGCATCCGCAGATACAGTTCGAACACACCATGACGGTTAGAAAGAATGATGTTGTTACGGATTTTACGTTGGAGGATGAGTTAAGGCTCGGATTATTACAGGACATTGATAATTTCGTTATCGGCGAGATCAAGGGCGGAGAAGCACTTCATGTGTTTACTACAGCCATGAGTACCGGCGCGAGGTTCTTTGGAACGATTCATAGTAACGATGCCAGAACCAGCGTTAGAAGACTTGTACAGTGTGCGAGATATGTAAGCGACTATCCTATGGAAACATTGGAAGAGATGCTTTCTGCAATGCCGTTTGTACTTATCCATATGAGCAGGTTTTCGATTGATGAGATTGTGGAGATAGAGGGCTGGGATGCAAAAGCTGGAAAGCTTATATTCCACGAAGTATACAGGAAGGAGCAAGGGAATTGATACAGGAAGTAATGCTTATAACGGTTGCGATAACAGTAGCGTTTATGGTGCTTTGTTTTGCAACAGATCTTAGGGAGAGGATGATATACGCCTTTCCTTGCATGACATTGATAGCACTTTGGGCTGTGCTTTGCGCGATAAGTACCGGTCAGTTTGTGATGATTGGAATTGCGGTTTCGGTGCATTTGGCAATTTATCTTGCGCTTAAGATCACAGGTATCTGGGGAGATGGAGACAGCGATGTTTTTTTGCTTTACGGAATGATTTTTATGACCATGATGCTTACGGGCAAGTATGAAATCGGAATAACGATGTATATGATCCTAGAGATTATCGTAATGGTGTTTGCACTTATTGTTTCATTTGTTGTGGCACTAATAGAAGCGAAGATCAAAGGACAGAAGCTTACAAAGAAAAGCTCCGTTGCCGTAGTTCCGGGCTTTGCAGTCGTAATCATTCTTATGGTTGTAAAGATGGTCTTTTGGAGGTGATTTGATGACAGAGCAAGCCATTATTAAGCAGTCACTAAACGGTATGGCTCAGATTATCAATGCCATCCCCGGTGAGACTTATGCAAATAAGGAAGCAGAAACACTTCTTATCATGCAGCACCGGTTACCAGAAAGTGACCTGAAAAAACAGATTGAGATATATAATGCGATATTTGCCAAGCGGGTCGGGGCAAGCATTTCTGATATTACAGACAGTGCGATTGCTTATGTAAAGATTAAGGTTCTATCAGAGGCAGAGCTATTGGATTTTGATGCCAAGAGTCTTCGTGATCTGATAAAGGAGTGCAGGGTCAATATTGATAAGACCACAAATATCCTTAGGCTTTCAAAGACGCATCTGCTTACTGCGGATGAATTTCAGAAGGAAAAAATCGAAAAGATAGCAAAGAAGAATGAGGCATTTATTTCAGCTTTGGAAGAAGTGATTGCTGAGGTTGAAAAGAGAATTGAGCGAATGCCAAAGCCTCTTGAACTGCCGGAGCAGGAATTTGATTTTGCGGATGAAGATAAAGAAGCCAAAAAGCCGGTGCAAGATAAACCAATACAGCCGAAGGCTTCCGTTACAGAACGAATCCAAAAGTTTATATCTTCCGGGCGTGAAAAGCGTGAGATGGAAGAGAGACTTAAGGATGTTGAAAAGGAAGATGCCGAGACCGGATGTAAGGAGATCCCATTCTATGACAAAACGCTTTATGCAACGGAGGTTATGCCTTGTAAGGATTTTGGATGTTACAGTCTGCTTAAAAGAAAAGACAATGTGTACTTTGGTCTTACAAAGAATCTGACGGAAAAGGTTTATGACAACAAAGACCAGAGCTTGATTGAGCTTACGGAGATAACGGAAGAGTTCTTGCAGTTTATGACGGCGGATGTTCTGACAGAAGAGTATGAGCTACATGCCTTTACTGAAGATGAAAAAATCGGGATGCGTATGTATTTCAACTTCGTATCCAAGTGCTTTGAAAAGCATATCGGAAATACACTTACGGTTTCGGAATACCTGGCATTTAAGCGTTATTATAACCGGCTTGTCAGGGAAGTGATGAGACTTGATGAAGAAAAGCATAGGAACTATTATCGGGCACTTCCGATAGCTGAGGATTACATGGAGCTTATGGTTTCTTACAACATGGTTCTTAGCGAAAGCAAGCGTGAAATCGTGGAAGGAATCATCGCAGGCAAATCGGATGCATATTTAGAAAATCTGGATCTTATCATAGAGCATCATATCGTTGATGAGGAAGCAAAGAAGGATCTTTTGTTGTTAAAGGAGCGAATTGTTTATTTTGCAGACGAGGATCATTTTTGTAAACCGGATAAAGAACTGGAGCTTGATAAATCAAAGCCGGTGCAAATACTACCAGCAGGATTTATTCCACAGATACCAATGTATCAGCAGGCAGGAGCACCGCTTATCGGGAATATGTATTTTACGCTTCAGTGCCTGAATGAGAACAGGGAAGTCGTGGATGAAGCTTATTTTGCGACAGCAAACATGCCACAGGCAATGGAAGATTACAGAAACAAAGAAGCATATATCAAGCGATTTGGCTTGATTCAGGATGGGCGGTTTGTACCGCTGTTAAGTTCAGAAGGAGGAAGTGAACATGAAGAATAACTCATTGATTATTATGATAGCCATAGTTTTTGCAGTAACCATAGCAGCAGCACTCATTATCAGAGTGTGTTTTTTGGACAAGTACACGGAAGAGAAAGTGCCGAAGGAAGAGATTACGGCTGCCAGTGAAGACGTTAACGAAGAAAGTACCAAGGAGCCGGAAGATATTATTTCCGAAGAGGTAAAGGAAAACTATGCAGGTACTGAGGATGCCGTAGTAGAGCTTGTGGAGAGAACTACGATTGAAGGAAATGGCGAATTTGAAACAGTGTATGACAGATATACTGTTTCTGAGGTGAACTTCACGGATAAAACCGATGTGACAAAGGATTACCATGAAGCACTTGCAAATAGTGATGGCGAGATTGGAGATGGTACAGAGATTTCGTTTCGTGAAGCCTTCGACATGTCCTATATCGGACTTGATGGATGGAAGTTATATGAGGAGCTGATTAAGCAGTGTGGATTCTCTACAGATTTTAATGACGTGACATTTGACGAAGAAAGCCATGATCTTACCGGTCAAAACCTCTATGTCTATAATGGAAAAAATGAAGTAATAGATAAACTCTTATGGGACGAAACCTACGATGCGATCTTGGATAGCAAGGTTTGTTATCAGCTTACGGCAGACGATAAGATGCCGGAGTATTTTTCAGCGACAGTAAGCTATAAATATCACGAGCAGGTAATCACAAAGAGCCTGTATTTATCGGTTTCTATAGTTAGCGGAAAGGAGGGCTAAGATGCGGTGGATGAAAAGAATAGTGTGTACCTTAATGCTGGTGGTAGGAATGATGTTATCCTTTTCAACCACAGCATTTGCAGATGATGTGGGAGATACCGGTGGTACGGATGGTGGAGGAAGCGGAACCAATGTATATACTTTTTACTATTCCTATGATTCCGGCAAAGATGCGATTGTGCTGACGGTTAATTGTCTTCGCCCGATTAATGATTTTGGAAACAGTACCAGCCATACGTTTGGCAGTGCATCTGACAGTACCTACATTCCGTCAAGTAATCCAAGGCTTGGTTCATCTTTGGAAAGTGCAATTTCTGCTATGAATTCAGCAGGCGGATACAATCTTTCTATAAGTGATGTGAAGGCAAAACTTAATAATCTTGGTTATTACGATGGCGGAAATGGAATCTGGCGAAGAACCGGAGGCTATCTTACTTATATTGATGCAGTAAAGATCAGACCAAAGAAACATACGGTTCACTATGATGCTAACGGTGGTACCGGAGCACCTTCGGATCAGACTAAGCAGGAGGGAATTACCCTTACTTTAAGAACCAAGAAACCTACTCGAACAGGATGGACTTTTAAGTATTGGGTAGCAAGTATCGGTGGACATTATAATCCCGGTGGCAGCTATACCCATGATCAGGATGGCGGTGTAGTTACCATGAAGGCACACTGGAAAGATGAGACAGCTCCTAGCCTTGCAGATTTTTATGCTATTCCAAATTACTGGAGTGCAGGTAACGGTACGATAGGCTTTACCGTTCAGGATGAAGGAAGCGGTATCACGTCCATTGTGCTGGAACGATATTCTTATGTGACGCGAAGCTGGAACACGGTAAGAACATGGTCGTATGGTGGCACTACATCCGTGATATCAAAGACATTGTCAGAAACAAGTGAAGGTGTATTTAAGTATCGCCTGACGGTAACGGATAAGGCTGGAAATTCCGCTACACGTACATCTGACACCATTTATCTGGATCACAGTAACCCAGTGCTTTATGGAATGGAGAATACCAATACGGAGTGGACGAATATCGCTCCGGTAATCAATGTCAGTGCGACAGATTATCTGTATGGTACAACCTATACCGGTTCCGATCTTTCAAGTGTTGAGATATTTGATGATTCGGGAAGATGCGTGGCAGATGGCATTCGTTCAGCGGTATATACGCTGGAGCCAAGATACGAGGGTATCCATACTTGGAGGATCGTTGCTACCGATAACGTGGGTCATACATCCTCTGCATCAGTAACGACAAAGTATGATATTACAAAGCCGGGGATAGATGGAACGGAGATTACATATGTGTTGCCGGACGGTACCTATGTATCCGGGTATTGTCAGGATAACATTATCAATCAGCATATTGATGATGAAACTTGGCGAAGTGTAAATACTCCTAATGTAAGTTCCGGTCTTAAGAGTGTGATTCTATATCGTGTAACTGGAAGAAGCAGGGAGGCAATATGGTCAGATCAGACAAGAGCAACGTTCGGATATAGCAATACTCACAGTGCATTTAATATGTATTATGAGATTCAGCGTAGTGAGAGAACAGCAAGCTATTATGAGATTATTGTAACTGACTTTGCAGGTAATATCACACGAAAGAAGCTGACGAGCCAGTACAGCCTGCTTACGTGGTTCCATACCAGCATTGACAGAAGCAGCTATAACTAAATTTGCAGAGTTCCCCCTGGGAGATGGGAAGGGGGCTAGGGGGTAGGAATGGTACCATGAATAAAAGACCAAGCCTTCAGCTAAAAACCATCTAAATTACAATTTCATAACGAAAAAAGATAAGAAATCTTCGGAAACCTAAAAAATTTCCGGAGATTTTTTTGTTTGGTTTAGTAATGAGCGATTTTTCAACCCAAATGTATTGTGAAGGCGCAGGAGAGATGTAGCTACACCTTCAAAAATACTAGGAAAGGAGAAAGTTGTTCATGAACAAAATCGTTTCAGCAATCGACATGGCTATTCTGAAGGCAAAGATGACACTCATGGAGAAAAAAGAAGCAAGTGACCAGCTCATTGTAATGTTTATTATCATCGCAGTGGCAGCCGGAATTGCAGGACTTCTTTACATCTTCGCAACAGGAACACTGCTTCCGAACTTTCAGAACAAGCTCACGAACCTGATCAACAACTGGTTCAATCATTCATAAGGAGGGCGTATGAACAAAGGTGAAAGAGCCATCGCCAGAGAAGAAAGGCGATTGGAAAAAGAAAGAAAACGCCGTATCGAACTTGCAAACAAAATGCTCATCCCCACGGGTGGAAAAACCCGAGAAAGTTTAGACCTCATCTCGTTTGACCCAAGCGGAGTTTTCCGCTTCGGGGGTGATAGATGGCTTAAGGTATTTGAAATCAGCGGAGCAGGGAAAAGTTTGATAGATGCGGCAAAAGGTCTTTCCGGGCGGATCCGCATCACCTTTGCCCTAAGTGAAAGTGGCAGGGAAACCTGCCATTTGTCACTTATGGAAGAAGGAGAAATCTATGAGGATGTACGCCGGAAGATGACAGAAGATGAAGGCATATTGCAGGGGGCGTGTCAGATGCATGCACTTAGCGTGGATGAAGTCATGAACCTCGTTGCAGTTAATTTTTATCAGGATCTCCGGTTTTCTTACGCATCATTTGTACGTGGTAAGAAGGACTGGAAGAAAGAATGCTTTTTTGACAGCACGGAAGAGGCAGCAGGCTTTAACGCAGGAAGATTATTTGGAGAGAGTTTTACGGCCTTGGCATACCCGGATGATATGGAAGATGGAATCATTACCCATATCAGAAATCTTGGATGTCCGATGTATGTAAACCTTGATCTAAATATTTTATCAGAAGAAGAGAAGCTTAACTTCAAACGTGAGCTGGAGAAGAAGTATAACCGAAGACTTTCTGTAAATGAATCTGAGGACTATATCAATCTATCCTTATCAATCACGATCTTGTGTGATTCAAAAGATGCAAGGCAGATTGTGGAGGAAACGTTGATCTCGGTCTTCTTAAAATACGGGGTTGTGATAGCTCCGAGTTTTCATAATCAGAAAAGAGTATCAGAAAGTGCACTTAGTCTTGGTCTTATAGATGAGACTTTGATGCGAAATGTAAAGACAGATGTAGCAAAGAAATTGATGGGAGGTGATACGGATGGAGATGCCAAAGTCGAAATACGAACAAACGAAGCAGAATGATGCGCCGAGAGTAGCAGAGCTTACATCGGTACAGGATGTTTTATCTGTGGTAAGCATTGATGATTCCGGTATCTTTGAACTTCCGGGAAAAAGATTTTCCAAGCTTTATGCGTTAAGCGATATCAACTTTGCAGGCGTTACGGATGAAGAGCAGAAGAGTATTATCATCAATTTTTCCAAGGTATTAAAGGCGATACCGTGCAGATTTTCTTACACGGTAGCCAATGAGCATGTAGACGAGAGAGCATTTCATGAGAAGGTGCTTTATCCCATGAAGGGCGACAAATACGATTCGCTTAGAAAATCATACAACAAGATCATTGCGGATAAGGTAAGCGATGCCAAGCAGGGATTGTATCAGACAATCTATCTGACGCTCACCATAAAAGCGGAAGATATGGCTGATGCAAAGAGCACCTTTTCATCCATGGAAAGTGCTATTCGTTCTGCATTCATCGGGATTGGTGTAAACGGCATCCAGGGTTCTGTGATGCGAAGCGTTGGAATTGATGAAAGAATGCAGCTTTTATTCAATCTGATGCATGCAGGAATTGACCATCATTATCAGTTCAGCTTTGAAAGGGAGCTTAAGAGTAGGCATGATTGGATGAATACTATTTGTCCGGCATCCCTTTGTTTTGAAAATGAGGGATTTACCATTAACGGTCAGGTGGGACGCATTTATTTTGTGGATGAGTACCCGAAGAGCTTAGAGAGCGATATCATATCCGCTCTTACCAAGATGAACTGTACCAGCTTTGTAACGGTGGCAAACGAACTTCTTGATATTTCAGGCTTTAAGCAGGAGATAGCAAGGAAGTACATGGCTGTCGGTATGAAGATTGAAAACGAGAAGCAGAGAAATCGTAATAACAACGATTATTTGGCGGATGCATCGGCAAAGCTGTTAAACGAAAAGGATAAGCTGGATGCTTTTTCAAAGAAGCTTGATACGGATGATGATCACTATTTTAACAGCACCATGTTGATCTTTGTTCAGACAAAGGATGAAGAGGAACTTACGCAGATTGAAGAGAAGCTGATGAATGCAGCATCTTTAAAATCCGTAAAACTTAAGACCTGCTTCGGAAAGCAGAGGGAAGCACTTAACACGGTGTTACCGCTTGGCATACAGGAATTTAAGAGGGTAGTTAATCTTTCTAGTTCCTGTCTTGCGATGCTGATGCCGTTTAAAACGCAGGAGCTTAATGATGCAAACGGCATTTATTACGGTATCAACCAGCTTTCGCAGAACGTGATTTTTGCTGATAAGAAACTTCTTAAAAACCATAATGGCCTGATTTTAGGTCAGTCAGGTTCCGGTAAGTCGGTATTTTCCAAGTCGGAGATCATCAGTACTTTTGTAAATTATGCAGGAGACCAGATTATCATTATTGATCCGCAGTCGGAATATGGAAGTCTTGCAGCTGAAGTGGATGGTACGGTGATTTCTTTTGACAGTACGAAGGAATACTACCTTAATCCCATGGATGTGGATTTTGAAGGCGTAGATTACGGAAGACTTCAGGAGATAGTTGCCGAGAAAGCGGATTTCATATTGACGCTGTTATCTTCTTGCCTTCGCAGGGATATCCTGCCGGAGGAGCAGGGCATCATCGACAAGGTGATTGATAAGGTGTACTCCGAAAATTACGCGATGAGAAAGAGACTTAACGGTATTGAAGAGAGCCAGGGAGAATATGAGATCCCGGCATATCTTAGGGCTGATACCAAGGGCGTACTGGATACGACCACATTATCAAACGAAGAGCAGATAAAGGCATATTCTCCGACATTGCAGGATGTATATCAGGGACTTAAGGATTATGGAAATGATCTTGGGGACCATTTGGCATCTGCTATGGAGATCTTCGTAAACGGTTCGCTTAACCTGTTTAATCACAGAACGAACGTTGATTTACGTAACCGTTTTATCGTCTTTGATCTGTCAGGGCTTAAGGATAATCTTCGTGTGACATCCATGCTGATCATGATGGAGACTGTAAGAAGTTCCATTAAGGCAAATGCTACAAAGGGCAGATGGACACATCTTTATATTGATGAGTTCCACGAGCTTTTGGCAGTAGAGCAGGTGGCAAACTTTGTGCTTAAGCTTTGGAAGGAAATCCGAAAGATGAGCGGTATCTTAAACGGTATTACTCAGAACATGTCGGATCTTTTAAATAACGAGAATGGTGGCAAGCTTCAGGCGATTCTTTCAAACACGGAGTATTTTGCACTGCTTAGCCAGTCTACCCTTGATAAGAATAAGCTGATGGAGTTTCTGCCAAGCATCAGTCCGGCAATGTTTAATTTCGTTGACAATGCGGATTCAGGAACCGGGCTTCTTCGTATGGGAGCGGTGACAGTACCATTTGATATGAAGATGAGCACGGATAGTGAGATTTATCGGATTGTGAATACAGATGGAGGTGGCTATGGAGTTTAATGCATCAGGAGCTGTCTTTGCAAAAAAGAATAACTTTGCGGACTCCATGAGGCAGTTTATTTCAGAGGAAGCAGCTATTTTTTCTCCGGAAAAGGAAGAGGCTGCTTCTGCCTCCATGGATAGGACAGCAGAAAAGATTGTCCGTTTTTCAGCGGATAAAAGTAAGGTGAAGGCCAAGGAACAAAAGAGAATCCTAGATTCCATTAAAGGAGATAACATTAAGTCCGAGACCGGACATGTAGCGGAAGGTAAGACAGAAATAAAGGCAGTATCTTCCAAGATGGATAAGTTTACGGATGAAAGGTCCGGTAGTGATGTGAAAGCATCGCAAAGTAAATCCAAGGAAGTATCTTCATCAGAAAGATCGGCAAAGAAAGCTAAGTCTAAAGAGACGAAGGCGGCTGCAACAAAGACAGCGGTAGCAAATCTTTTTAAGGCAAAGGCGGATATGTCAAACGATCTGGTATCAGATAAAGTGACAGGCGATGCCCTAAAGGATGGAAACAGTGGATTGGTAAAAACATTTACCACATTCATAAATCCAATGACTTACGTAAGGAAATGGCTTGCTAAGATTGCAGCACTTATTGCTCCGTACATCTTGATTTTCACTACAGTTGCGGCGGTTGTGTTTATCATTATTGCTTTGCTTTTTAGTGTGTTACAGCCGATTGCAGAGGTTGGAGAAGCACTAAGTGGATTTGTGGCCATGTTTACCGGAGATGGTGGAGGACTTAGAAATACTTCATTTTCGGATGGAGAGATTGATGAGATTGTGGCTGCTTCCGGTGCCGATGAAACACAGGAAAAGGTTATACGGTATGCTCTGTCGAAAGTAGGATACCCATACAGTCAGGATTATCGTACTAGCGGTAAGGCGTATGATTGTAGTTCGCTTGCTTATTATTCTTGGGAGAATGCAGGTGTAGATATTAGTTATGGAACAAATTATCCTCCGACAGCCGCAGAAGGGGCAAGGATGCTTGAGGCACATAGTAAAAAGCTAAGTACTTCGGATCTAAAGCCTGGAGACCTTATCTATTATGGTGGAGAGGCAAATGGAAGATACATGGGGATTTATCATGTTGCGATTTATGTCGGTGATGGAAAGGCGGTAGAGGCACTTAGTACAAAGTATGGAGTGGTCTATCAGAAACTTAGAACAAAGAATGCCTGCATGGTTTGTAGGCCAAATATGTAGAAAAGGAGATTTTAGATATGGCAGATGAAATTTCACAGGTTGTTGAGATGGAATACAAAGGTGTGTATTACCTCTTTAAGGGAACGAAAGCTATGATTGCTGCAATGGCTCGTATGGTAAAGGCTTTGCAGGAATGGCACAACGAGAAGTATTTGAAAAAACCCGGTAATTGTACATGGGAGAAACTGCAGGAAGTGAGCGAAGGAACACCGGCTATTTTGGAGTTCCCAAAGGAGATGTTTGATGCCCCTACTATTGGGAAGGATGAAAAGGGCAATATCCTTTATGGAAAGTCAGACTTTGATATCTACTGCGAGAAATACAACCTTCGCTACTGTATCATGCCAGACTTAAACCCGAATGATGACTATATCCCTGTTGCGGTACCTACGCAGGATATGGGTATTCATCAGGAGCAGATCAAGGCTGTCATGGGAAGACGTATCAAGACAGAAGAAGAAAAGGATGCAGAGTACGATGCAAAGATTGTAGCGGTAAAGGAGAAGATTTTAAATGCCACTACAGATGAGGAAAAGGCGGAAGCTGAGGCAGAGCTTAAGATGCTTGAAGATGCAAAGGCACAGAATGAGAAGCTTCTTAGCGAATCCAAGGCAAAGGCAGACCGTGATAATGTGCTTGATTTTGCGGAGTACTTAAAGCAGGGAGAAGGAACCCTTGCAGAGTATAACCCTGAGATGGCACTGAAACAGGAAAATGCCTGTGGCATCGTAAAAGAATATGAGCCGTATGACTGCATGTGGCCTGTTCGAGATGCGGAGCTTGTTCCGGAAGGCAAGGAGATTTACTACAGCCAGCGTACCAAGGATGACAAGATCCATTACATCAGAAGAAAGTTCGTAGAGGATGAGCAGGGGCATATTTTCTCTGAATACTATGTCAGAATCCCGGGAACATCCAATGAGAAGGTTTACTCTGATTTCGGACTTTCACAGACGGAGTGGGAGAAGCAGTTACCGCACCTTCTTAAGGAAGCAGGTCTTGAAAACGAACAGCCGACAGCAGTGGTTCAGTCAAAAGATCGCTTCGTGAAGTATCAGGAGTTTATCGAGGAAAATTTTAAAAATGCCCGTGATGAGGTTTCGGGCGAAGAAAAAGATAAAACCTACAGCTCCGATGAAGCAAAGGAATTCGTGGAAAAGCATAACGAGAACGAAGAAGTTAAAAAGGCATACGAGGATTCTCAGTTTACCATCATCAAGGTAGACTCGGAGAAACTAATGTATGACGAGGATGATGTTCTTTGCCTTCAGACGGAGGATGGTTTGCTTCGTGGCGTTATGGTGGATTCTATGGATGAAAAGTATGCAGAAATCTTTATCAAGGGTGATAACACCTATGCGATAGTACAGCCGGATGGCAAGAAGAAGGAGCTTTACGGTGCTGATATCATCGAAAGAAATTCTGAATCTGTAGTTGATGCAGTTGCAAAAGCCGCTGGCAGAAAGGGCAGATAATATGAGAGAAGCAGGAACATCTATAAAGAAGCGTACCCGTAATGTGAAGGAAACGCTTGTGATATATGGTATCGGCTCATTTATTTGTATATATCTGGGGCTTTTATGTGGAGCTTCATGGATGCCCGGCAATGACTTCGGGGAGTTTATGAATAACTTCACGGATTTTGTTCTCATAAAGCATCATTTTATTGTGGGGGTCACTTCGGCGACCCTCCCTTTTATAGGTAGCTTTTGGGTAATGTATTCGCTTGTGTTTATCATGATTTTTACAAAGTTTGAGCATCCCTTCGCTGGGCAGGAATTTGGTATAGCTAAGTGGGGCAATGCGAAGGAGTTTACCAGAATGTTTGCCAATCATGATGAAAGCAATGTTGTTGAGGTTAATCCGGGAAAAGACCACATTAGCGGTTCGCTTACAGTAAACACAAAGAATTATTGGTTGGCTGAGAATGTATACCTGTCCATAGATAACGTAAAGACTTCGAACTTAAATATTCTCGTAGTAGGGCCTCCGGGATCAGGAAAATCATTTCGACTTGCAAGACCTATGTTAAGCCAGTTATGTGGCAATTTCCTAGTCACGGATCCGAAGGGTGAGTTATATAAGCAGACCGGCCAGTATTTTGAAGATAACGGATATGAAGTCATGGTTATGAATGTGGAATCAGAAGATGGGATGCCAATGAGTATACACTTTAACCCATTTCGGTATATCCGAAATGAGTCCGATATCATGAGCATTGCCGGTATTCTTATGAAAGCAACAACTCCGCAGGATGAGGCTGGTGGTAGTAATGATCAGTTCTTTGAGCAGTCAGCGGAAGTGCTTTTAACATCGCTCATATATCTTATCCATTATTACTATCCAGAGGAACTAAGAAACTGGCGTACTTTTGTAAAGCTGTTGGATGCAACAACGGTTTATACAAAGGCAGATGGATCGATTGATAACAGAGAAGGCGGCATTATGTCTATCGAGAGAAAGGCACAGATTCAGTGGAAGAAGACACATGATACGGATTTTCCTGGGTATGTAGCAGTAGAGAAGTATTATAACGGCGCGGCGGAGACAACCAGTTCTATCGTAGCTTCACTTGATGCACATTGCAGATATATGAAACTTCAGTGCGTTGTAGATCTTTTATCTGAGGATGAGATTCAAATTGCAAAGAGCTTTGGTTATAGCAAGCCATCTGAGGAGAGTAGTACCGGTAAAAGAATTCTTTTTATAGTTACATCAGAGGATAAGAGATATTACGACTGGATTCCTTCCATGGTATATTCGCTGTTCTTTGATGAGCTTTATCATCTTACGGCAATAGATCCGAATATGCATGAGTCGTTGCCACAACATTTGACTTTTTTGATGGATGAATTTGCAAATGTCACATTGCCAGATTCCTTTGTAGAGAAGCTTTCTACTATGCGTAGCCGAAATATGTCTGCAGTTATCATCGTGCAGAACCTTATTCAGCTTAAAAGGAAATTCCCTAAGTTTGATATGGATAAGGACCTTATTGGTAACTGTTCTATTATTGATATTTTGGGTGCGCCAGATATGGATTCCTGTGAATACCTATCTAAGCATTTTGGTACTCAGACGATTCATAAAGCCAGTGATTCCGATGCGAAGGATTATAAGGGGCAGAGTAGCCGCTCTGAAGATGTTATGGAAAAGAGTCTGCTTTCCGCAGAGGATATCTTTGCCATGAAGAAGGACGGTGAGTGTGCCATTGTGATTAAGGGTACAGATCCTTTGTTTGAACCAAAGGTACAGATGGAACGGACGGATTTTGTAAAGCTTCTTTGCAGAAAGACAAGACCTTATGATCCGAAAAAGAGGCAGTTAAAACGTATGAGTAGTGAGGCTGGTATTCCGCTATTTTTATCCGGTAAAGATGCCAAGAAGGAAGCGGAACAGTTAAGGAAGAAGGGTACAGCTATCCTTACGCTTACCATGCAGGACTTATCCAACATGGTGATAGCAGGTGAGATGAGAGAGCCTGTTACAACGCTAAAGATGACGGAAGAGATGCAAAAGAAACTCCATGAAAATCATGAGCGTTATCTGGATGAATATTGTAATTTAGAGGAACTTGATTTTGAGAAATACAGAGATGAAGGCGGATATGACGAAGAAGGGCAGAAAAGATTCCAGAGTCGTTGTATTACCGTGCAACAGCTATCGGCGTCAGGATACACGCGAAGTCAGATTAAGCATTTATACAAGCTTATTATGGCAGATTTTGGCGCAGAAAAGATAATGAGTATGTTTCCAAGAGAGACATCCACAAAACAAATTGATAATTTTTCAAAAGTTTTTTGATCCTATTTAGTAATGAGCGTTTTTCCAACCCAAATGTATTGTGAAGGAACTGATAGACGGCTTCCTTTAATACTTCGGAAAGGAGAAAAGCAATTATGGGAACAAATATGGTTTTAGCAGCAGCAAGCTACACCCATGCGATTACAAGTTTAAAGTCAGTGCTTTTGACTTTGGGTAGTGCAATCGGAGCGGTCATGCTGGTATACGGCGGTATTAAGTTCGCAATGGCGTTCCGCCAGATGGATCAGCAGGGCGAGCACCAGGCGGTGTATTCCGTAGTAGCCGGAGGCGTTCTTGTAGGGCTTAGTGCACTTGTTACTGCGCTGACTTAAGGGTAGGGACCTGACTCAGTGTAAACGCATTGGGTCAGGTCTATTTTCATGGAAAGGAGTTTTATATGGCAGATATCGTAAAAGCTTTATACAACTGTGCCTTCTCAGTATGGAATGCTCTTATCGGGATAGCAATGACACTCTTTACAACAAGTCCAAAGACGGCAGGTGGCGGAACCCCGTATTCGGTGGTGCACACGTTTTATAACGCGATAAGTGATGCGACAGTTCCAATAGCAACGGTTTTCTTTATCATAGCCATCTATAAAGCAGTGGTTTCAGCGCCTCCGGGGCAGCAAGCATACAGATTTCTTCAGGACGCATTAAGGTACTGCATCATTCTTTATATCGCAGCCAACATGTGGTCGATCATGGGATACATCATGACGTTTGCGGATGGTATTACAGGAAAGATTGCAGCGACAGGAACATACACCTTATCCGTATCGGGAGATATGGAAAGCATCATTGATTCCTGCTTAAAGCTTCCGGATTTTGAATTATCGGGTGAATGGCTATCAAAGTTTTGGAGTTGTGTTGGATGCTCGCTTTTATTCCTGATAGGCGGTGTGGTGCTTCTATTCATTATGGTGGCAAGCTGCTTATCCATTATAAGTTCAGCATTCCAAAGAATCTTAAAGCCTCTGATGGTGTTACCGTTTGCAGGAATTGCGATTGCACTTGGCGCAGGCGGACATGATATTTCGAGATCGCTTGTATCGTATATCAAGACATTCTTCGGATTTTGCATCTCGGGAGCCATGATGGTTGTGGCGGTAAAGTGCGGAGTCAGTCTTTGTACAAATCTTGTGAACTTTGATTTGACCGGAGCATCAGACATTTATAAATGCATTCTGATAACTGTGCAAATGTCCATCACACCGATTGTAATCAGCGGACTTGTAAAGGGTAGTGATTCCATCATAGCAAGAATGTTCTAAGGAGGGAAATGAAATGGCACAGATGAACAGAAACGTGAATCTGGAAGAAATCGATGCAGATGCCCTCTTTGGCATAGATGCATTGAAGAACCAGACCATCCTGCAAAAGATAGTTTTCTTTGGAAGCGTGATTGCAGGAGTACTTTTAAACGTATTATTGCCACTGTTTTTTAGCACACCAAGAATCGTATGCATTCTGATTTTTATGGCACTTCTTATGGTAGGCGTGGCGGTTGGTTGTAACTATACGGAAGATATGACTTACGGGAAATATTTGTATTATTTCTTCTTTAAGCCAAGTACACCGCTGTATTATCGTTCGACGGAAGATGCAAAGAAGATCAGGGAGGCGGCAAAGAAGTTGGAGATAGAAGAAGAGATGCTTCTTCGTAAAAAACAGCAGGCAGATCCAAAGGCACAAAGGAAGTTGCTAATCAAGGTGATTGCCTTTGTGGTGATACTAAGCGTTTTAATCGGCGCAGTATTTGTCGCCGGACACATTAAGGATAAGAAAAATCTCCACCATAGAGCGGAGGAGATAACGGAGGTAGTAAATGAATAGAGATGATATAGCCTATGAGAAGTTGGCAACCTCTCTTTGTGAGGAATTTCATAAAAAGCAGGGCGCCGGGCTTCTGGCAAATTTAGAGAAGCGTAACCTTGACGCGTTGGAAGTATCAAGGGAAAAGATATTGGAAAATATGAAGTCCGAACTCGGACAATATGAAGACGAGAACGGACAGGGGCTTTCTGAAGAGGATAAGCAGATTGTGTTGGAACTTATCAGAAAAGATCTTTGGGGATATGGACTTATTGATGATCTGATTCATGAGAGCGACATTTCAGATATCAAGTTGTATAGCCCTGAGAATGTACGCATTAAGAGAACCGGAAAACGCTATGGGAGTGATGTTACATTTTCGGATGTGAATTATTACAAGCGATTCGTAAATAAGATTTGTGAACGCAACAAAGTAAATCTTGGTACAGCGAATGCCATCCAGACCTTTACGGACGCAACACAGGAAGATTTTATCCTTCGTATCACCATTATTTCCGGACTTCTTACGGACAGTGGACTTCCGCTGGTGGCAATCAGAAAGGTGCCTAAGACAAAGTTTACCTTAAGAAGCCTTGAGGATGCAGGTATGTTTAACCATAAGGCTTCTGGAAATGGCAAGAAGAAGTTAAAGATTAACTTCGTTCCCAAGTTCTTTTCTGAAGAGAATGCAGTATTAAACGAGCTGATGTTTAAGATGATCGCATCGAAGGGAATCCTTTTTACAGGAAAGGGAGCCAGTGGAAAGACCACACTTATGAATGCAATGATTGCAGAGATTCCGCATGATGAGTCAGTAATGATTTGTCAGGAAAATGCAGAGCTTTTTGATAAGAACCATCCGGATTTATTTGCGGCACATGTACTTACAAATTCCGGGGATTCCAAGATTTCATATGAACTGGGTGATCTTACGAGAGCAGCACTTCTTGTGGACCTTGACCGTGTAATTGTAGGTGAGGTTAAGGAAGGTCAGGAAGCAGCAGGATTATCTAAGGCATCCATGACAGGACATAAGTGCTGGACTTCTGTGCATGGCGAAAGCTGTGAAATGGCAGTAGATAAGATGGCAGACTATATCAGCCAGGCAACAGGTTATTCCACAAGAGATTCATTAAAGCAGTTGCAGGGCTTTGAGTATGTCGTCCATTTAAAGGATTTTCATGTGGATGAGATTGTAAGGATCGCCGGATGGGATAAGGAAAGGGAGACCCTTATTTATGAAAAGGTATATCCGGTCGTGAAGGAAGGTGTGTGATATGGGCAACAGAAAAGTGCTTTTAATCGTTGTCATAGCTGTCGTGGTTTTAGCAGTAGGTGCCGTGGTAGCAACATTTCTCGGAGTAGATTTGTTTGCAACTGTAAGCGGTGAAGCTGGAAAGCAGCCGGACGCATTTTCGTCCGTGGATGATCTTAAGAGTGGCAAAGCTTATGTCTGGCATCACGATGGCGGTGATATCAAAGAGGATTTAAAGAAGGATGCAGGTGAGAACGTGTATTTCACCTGCATCACCGGGGATTATAACTTCAAGAACGAAGAACTTGGAGAAGCGATTGAATATCCAAGATCCATATGGGTAGATTCCGCAACGGATGACAGGATTCCTACAGTCACATCGAAGGACAGACTGATCTATGTATCGAGTACAGAAGTTCCGCAGGAAATCGTATTTGAGAGATTTGCAGATTACGGATACAGCATCGGCATTTCCAATATGGAAGCTGATAAGGGCGGACATTACTTTATGACATTTGCAGACGTGGATGACGATGATTACAAGTATTTCATCGACATGAATTCTGATGCATCACAGCTTACGGAACTTACGGCAATCACGCGGTTATATCTGGATAAAGTCGGTGATGTGAAGGTAAATGAGGATAGCGTGTCGGATGGTGGAACGGTTTTGGGGCTTAAGAAGGATAAGAAGTATACATGCGAGTTTTATACCGGAACTTACTATCAGGACTTTAATCTAACGGCCAATATCCACTGCTTTGGAAGCATGGAGAGATTTGTAAATTATGATTACGAGTTCATGCATTCCAATTTCATTGTTGTCGAGATCCCGGAGTACTTCAAAAGCGGATATTACTTCGTAAATGGAGTGGGGCTGTTTCGATATGTGGCAGACAGCGATGTATCGAAGTATAACGGCAAAGCCTATGATGCCTCTATTGACTGGAATGACCCGATTATCCTTTATGACGATGACGGTGTTGTAATTTACGATCCGAGTGATCCGGATTTTGAGGAAAAGCAGAAACAGAAGGAGATTGAAGAGAAATCGGATAAAGGAGATGAAGACTATGACATTACAGATGAATAGCATTCTCCCTTGGGCGGTAATGTTTTTACTGATATTTACCTTTTCAGCTATCGTGCATAAACGATTCAAGGAAAGAAATGTCTGGGATAACATTGTAAAACGCTACAGGGAGAATACGGATAAGAAGCTTCTAAACGAAGCAGAGTTTGTTACAAGGTTTGGCTCCATCGAGAATAATTCCATCCTGTATAAGCTTGACCGATTGGTGCTTACCAGCGGTATCAAGAATTATCTCCCTTGGGTAACAGGGGAAGTGATGTTACTTGGAATGGTGATGGCAGCTATGGCAGGCTTCTTTGAAGGAGCCATCCTTTTTCAAAATGTTTTTGTAGCAATCTTTTTAACAGCTGCACAGGCAGTGGCGGTATATGTGTTTTTCAAAGCATTGTCAGGAAAGACCTATAACGAGATTGAAGACGGGACAGCGATATTTATATCAATCCTATCCAATCATGCCAAGGGAAGCAGTGACATTGTAACTATTATGGACAACACTATCCCTGCTCTTAACGGCCCGCTTAGAGGAATTGTTCAGAAGTTTGTAGCAGATGCGGAGAATACGGGAAACGTAGATATTGCATTCGATTACATGAAGGAGTCCGTGGATAACAGACAGCTTCAGACCATTATCATCAATTTAAAGAACTGTATGCATTATCAGGCCAATTATGAAGAGGTGCTGGTGCAAATGATGGGGCAGATTGCAGCAGGATTATCAGCAAGGGAAGACAGAAAGAATATCCTCTTTTCCAGTAAGCTTACGCTGGTGGTTATATCCATAATGCAGGTAATCATCGTATGGATCATTGGTGCCGGACTTGGCATAGATGTAAAGCAGATACTTACCGGTAATGCATTTGGACAGCTACTTCTTCTTGTAACAGGGCTTTTGTACCTGATGGTTGGCGTAAAGATGTTTGGAACTGACAGGTAGGAGGTGAAAGCAAGTGGTTTATTTACTAACAGGGCTGCTTTTTGTTTTGCTCTTCGGTATCGTGCAGGGAATTGTATATCTGATCTCAGGCACAACTCCGGCGAAGGAAGCAAAGAAGCAGATAGAAAAAATAAAGAACTCCCAAGGTTTTATCCGCTTTGTATATGACAAGCAGATCCAGCTTAAGAAGATGGGAGCCGGGGTGCTTTTAAAAGATCATTTGACGTTGAGCCAGTGGTATCTTTTCAAAGCTCTTATGGCCGGATTATTCGGGCTGATTGCATTTTTCATTAGTGCAGGTGTTTTAAAAAGTGATATGGCAAAGCCTATATCCATTGGAGCAGGCATTATCGGATGGTTTTTCCTTGACCTGATTCTTCGACTTAAGAACAAGGCATCAAACGATGAGATGATGCCGGACATTATGGAGATGAGCAGATCAGTATTATACGGAAAGCGTGGCGGTCAGTATATCGCTGATGCATTAAAAGATTCCGTGATTGTAGTGGAAAACAAGCGATTAAAAACAGCACTGCTCCGATTTCGAAATGATTTGGAGTCCGGACTTGGCCTGGATGAGTGTCTGGACGAGCTGGAGCTTAGCTTTTCGAACGGTGAGATTTCAAGTTTCTGTACGGTGATCAAATCGCTACAGTCCACAGGACAGGTGGATGAAGCTTTACGTACCTTAGAGAACAATATCGAACGAGAGCAGGCAAGTGTAAACAAGAGACGATGCATGATCTTGGAGCATAAAACCATGATGTATGTCATTTTCATAGCCATGGATTTAATGGCAATGATTTTGTATTGCATCATTATGAAGCTCCTTGAAATGCAGATTGGATTTTAGGAGGTGATGGGATTGATTGATGCAATCAAAAGAAAAAAGAAGGCATCCATGGTAGAAAACATGCTGGTTATGATGATTAACATGGTTGTACTTTGTGCGTTTTTAGTCATCATCTTCGGAGCCTTTTCCGGTATTTCAGATAAGTGGGGCATGAGACAGACGGCAAGGGAGTACATGCTGATCATGGAAACGGAAGGCTATCTTACACCGGCAGACAGGGCAAACCTGATATCGGAACTTGAAAGTTATGGCTTATATAATATCAGCCTTAGCGGAACCACCACATCGGAAGTGGATTATGGAACAAGAATCTATCTTAAGATAAGCGGTACATACAACGAGAATGTTCTTTCCTTTGCAGGCGGTTTATCGAAGGTAGCAGACCATCCGGTGCGTATCACCATCAATCGTCAAACTACGGCGAAACAGTAGGAGGTGGCTGGAATGGTTTTGAAAAAGAAAGCAGCTACAGGTTCTATGGGTTATGTGGTTATGTTTACGATGGCACTTCTTATGGTTGTTCTTACGCTCTATATGGCGCAGGTGGCAAGACTTATGACTCATCAGCATCATGTGGATGATTCCTTAGCGGATTCGGTATTGGCTTCACTTGTAGCGGATGACATTTACTATTTTGAAACCTTGGAAATGACGGGAACTCCGGTTGTTCGGTTTCAGAATGTAGACAAATCACACAGAATCTTTATGGATAGTATGAATGAGGCCGTAGCAGAGACTACAGGATTTTACTATAACTTTTCGTTCGATTCTTATATCTGTTATGAGGTGGAAGGCTCTCAGGTGAAGATTACAACCTATACCGGACCATCCGGTGCGAAGAGCGTAAGTTATGGCAGGCTTGGAAGCGTGTATTCACCAAAGGGCGAGCGTGTAAGAGAGACGTCCGCATATGGGCGAGTAAGGTTTGATATCAAGAACATTATTGATGGTAGTTACATTACAAAAACCAAGGATATATATTGCACCTTGGAAATCAACGGTTAGAAAGGAGATTTTTAGATATGTTTCAGAAGAAAGCGGTAGTAAATGCCAAAGATGAAAAGAAGACGGTAACAAAAAAGAAAAAGAGCGGCAACGTAAAGGCGAAGCTTATATCCGTTCTTAAGGTAGTAGTGCTTCCGGCACTCTTTGCAGGTGTTGTGGTATGTGGATTATATCTTTCCATGCAGAACAAGCTTGAGGCAGAAAGCCTTAAGGGGCAGGTGCTTGTCATGAAGGAGAATGTGGCAGCAAATACTTATGTTAAAGCAGAGGATATGGATAAGTACTTTGAGACGGTAGCGGTTGAAAAGACAGCTATTCCGACATCTGCGTATAGTACTATATCAGACTTGCCCAAGGATGGCTTTTACATCGACCGAGCAATGACGAAATCACAGATGATCTTACAGACTGACATCCTTACCAAGGATCTTGTGATGGATAAGTATAAGGCAGGATATGAGATTACATCCTTTGCAGCTGAATCCTTTGATGATTCTGTAAACGGTTCCCTTAGAAAGGGCGATATCGTGGATGTATATGCCGTGGATCCGGCAACAGAGATGCTTACCCTTATGGCAGAAAATGTATATGTCAGCGAAGTATATGATAATGCCGGTAAGAAGATTACGGAAGACGATGGCGTAGCGACATCTTTTACGGTATGGGTAACACCGGAGGAAGTGGAAAGTATCAATACTGCGGTTGTATATGGCGGTATACAGATGTATTTGAAAACTGAATAAAAAGTGTAGCGTGCTTTGTGGGTGTAAGGCACGCTACTTTTATATTGACATTGTTCGTCATACTACCTAAAATGTATAGTAAGGACTATTAATGGATTTAAAATAATATAGAGGTGCAAATGGAAGGATATATGACGATCAAAGAAGCGGCGGAAGTTTGGGGTGTCACGCCTCGACGGATTCAGGTACTTTGTGCAAATGGCAGAATTGAAGGTGCCACGAAATTTGGCCGGGATTGGGCTATACCGAAAGATGCAGACAAGCCAGTAGACAAGCGCGTTACTACCGGAGCGTATAAGAATTGGCGGAAGAAGAAAGACTAGATTCTTTCTTGTCAGAGGAAACCACTCGATTATCTGAGTAGTCGTGGAGGGGAGGTTTTATATTTGAGGGAATTTAATTACGGTGGCTATGTACGTGAATTTGAAAAAGGTCTACGTAGCCGGAACATGACGAAAATAGCTAAGATTTTATTTGATCCCATTTTTGAGTGGCCGGGAGTGGTGAATCATTATGGGAATAAGTATACGACTAGAAATGCCGGTGCTTGGTTCAAGTATGAGGCAGATATACCGGAAAATATAAAAGAGGCTATAGATGACGCCGCATTAATTAATAAAATCATGGATTATTTTAATGATGTGGTTATTGGTGATTATATTGATCCTATGCTTGAAGAGGGAATGTATAAGGCACTTAAGGAATATATATTTGATTCTAGTCTAGATGAAGCCACTAAAATAGAATTATCGGAATTGTTAGATCAGAATGAGCAGGGGGATTTTCTTGGAAGAGCTTTTATTCTGGCTTTATCAGGTGATAATCGAGTTCAAGACACACCATATGATAAGCTCCCGATTGCGGATGATTTAAAATATTATCATGAGTTAATGAAGAGATATACCAAGCCTCAGATGATACAGGTACCAGATGAACCGGAAGATTATGAAATGCCATATGTGTCAGAATTGTATAGAGCATATGGTGAGAAGACTGGAAATACTTATATCCGACCTGAAGACTTGGAAGATGAACCGGCGTTGAAACGAGACTTTGATAGACAGAGGACCAGTTATTATCAGGCTGAGACAATACGTCGCGAGATGCGTGATACACTAAAAGTTGACGAGGAATCAAACTTTTCGGATTTTAAAGATGAAGTATATGATGGAGTAATTGACACCTGTGATGCGGATTATGATAACGGCTATGAGCGTATGAAGGCAGTTATACAACATGCTACAACGGTTCCTCTTTCAAGTAATACGGAAGATCGGATGTTGCGGTGGGTTGGCCCTGGAGAAAAGAAAGGAGCCTGTCATATGTTGGTAAACGATGAGAAACTTTATTGGTGTAATGGAGACGGAAATGAAGAATAATTTGTTTAACTCTCCGTTTGAAATGTCCTTACGAATCTTAATCATGTTGGACGAATTCGGAGATAAATGTACGGAAGATAAAATTCTTGCATTTGATTTTATGGCTTGTTATTCTACGGAGTTTGAAGTGAAGGATGTAAATCTACATGGTAATAATGCATTGAAGTTTGCGGAACTTGTCAGTAGAAGACAACTTGTATCTGAAGCTATCAAAGATCTGGTTTTAAAAGGGTTAGTGCTTGCTGAAGCAGGTGAGATTTTTTTGTATTCAGTAACAGATTCCGGGAAAAATTGCATTCACAAGCTGGAAAGCCCTTATGCATTAGAGTATAGAAATATCGTTAATATTATTAAATATAGGTATGCTGATAAATCGGATGTAGAGTTGTTGAATCTTATTCAAAGAAAATCTGTTTATCAAGAGGTGTAGCAATGTATTACATAGAAGAACTAAAACTGTATTTAAAAAATGGAAAAACTTCAATCATTAAATTCGGCAAAGGTCTCAATATTATATACGGAGAGTCTAATACCGGTAAGAGTATGATATACAATTGCTTGGATTATATGATGGGGGGCACAAGTTCAGAGCGTATAAACGTTAGACTTGGAATAAGCCGTATATCACTTACGGTAATTACAGAAGGAAAGAAAATTATTATATCCAGAGAGATGGATGTCAATTCCTTTAATGTTAGCAGTGAGTTTGATGAAATTGAATCAGGAGTATATAAAACCGGTGGTAATAGTAATGGTAATAAAATTAGTGATTTGTGGTTCAAACTAATGAAAATTGATAAACCAGATAAGATTCTAAAGAATCTTTCTGGGGAAACACAGACAATGACCATAAGAACTATATATCACCTCTTTATGATTGACGAAGGTAGAATACCGATTCATAGGAGTATTTTAATCCCTACTATTTCTCAGAATGCGAAGATGCATGCACCGACAATCTCGTCTTTGGTATATCTTGCAACGGGGGAAAGTCATGCACCCAAAGTAGAGGGAATGACGGATAGGGTAATCGGGATTAAGAATAATGCCCTTCAAAGCTTTGTTGATGCCAGCCTTTTGGATCTTGATGAATATCGAGATGAAACAGGCGGAGAGATGGAGGGATTGTCTCCGGTTGAGATTCAAAAACATATAGATGAAATTTTGGGAGAAATAGCTTCTTTGGAGAGCAATCTTTCAAATGCATCAGCAAAAAGAAAAGAGGTGTCTGATAAGATACTTGCATTGGAGGATACTGCGGCAGAGAATAAAGTGCTTAAGAACAGATATAGCTCTTTACAGACTCAGTATGCTGCTGATATTAGAAGGTTGACTTTTTTGATTGAAGGTTCAATGGCTCAGGATGATATTGAAATGCCAGCTCAATGTCCGTTTTGTAATGGCACATTGCCAAAGGACAAGGCAGAATCCTGTGTGGAAGCTGCTGCAAATGAAGTTAAAAAGATTGAAAGCCAGATAGAAGATCTGGCATCAGTTCAAGATGTGTTGGCTGAGGATATCAATAATAATGCTGCTGAAATAGAACGCTTGAAAGCTGAAAAAGCACAATATGATGAAATCATTCGAGGAGAGATAACTCCGCAGATAGAGAATCTAAGGGAGTGCCTTGCAGAATATACACAGGCGTTGTCGCGGAGTAAAGCAAATGAAATGATCAAGGGCTTTAAAGGTATTCTAACCAGACAACTTGGGGTAGCAGTGAACGAAGATGAAGATTTACATATTGATATTAGGAAGAAGTTTTTAGAGTCTTATGAAGGCAAGATAAATGATGGTGTAAAATCCATGCTAGAAATCTGTAAATATGATAATTACAAGTCTTCGCAATTTGACAATTCTTCTTTGGATATTATTGTTAATCAATCGCTAAAATCAAGTCAGGGAGAAGGCTTTAGAGCATACTTAAATACCGTGCTTGCTGTGACAGTACAAAATATCATCGAGGAGAATGCATTGTGCCATATAGGATTTATGTGTATAGATTCACCAGTGCTATCATTAAAAGAAAAGAATGATGAAGCAGAACCTTCCGAAACAATGAAAGCGGGATTATTTAAATATTTTGTTGATCACTCGGATGAGCGCCAGATGATTATTATCGAAAATACTATTCCGGATATCGATTATAAAGATGCTGTAATTCATAGATTTACAAAGGATGAGTCAGAAGGAAGATATGGACTCATTGAAGATTATCGAGATTAAAAAAGAATAAGGAAGTTGAAGAAACTGCCCAGGCTTTTGCGGGGCAGTTTTTTTGTCACATTGCAATGTGCTATGGATGTGTAAGATGCTCAGATGTCAGATATAAAGATGTGTAGTAATATGATTATCATCAAGGGACGCCTTGGTAAGTATTTCGCGAGATACATGAACCTTTCAATAAAATATGGACGAGGAAATAAACACAGGTAGTATTGATTTTTGATCCGGAAACTGATATCATACAAACAGATGTTCGATACATCGAAAAATGATCAGTTAAGGAGTTGTGTGGTAATTGTGTTATACTCTGGCACTTACGGAATGGTTACTGCATTTGCCGACCGGATCAACGGCAATGGTATACATGTGAGAGGTGACATTTCCCTTTTCCTCTTCCAGTATCGGATAACGAATACAAGGAGGAGTCTCATTATGAAGATCGAGTTTTTTTGTAAATATTGTAGAAAGAGTTTGCATGTGGCATACGAGACCACTGGTGATAAGAATACAAAGGTTTTGCAGGGAATCATAATGACCTGCGGACATTGCCACAATAAGCATCCAAGAGCGATGTCCCTTCACAATGTTACTGAAGGTGAATTGCTCGAAAAGGCAGTCGCTGGAAAGATTTACATTTAAGTAGCAGACGGCAATCATAACAACTGAATATTGAAGCACGTATGGGCGTGATGGCTTCCTTGGTGGAGCGTACATGAGGGGCGTGTAGACATTACCGGGTTAGAACCTGGAATAGTTTACACAGCCCCTTTTTGTGTGCTTTTAATCTTTTGCTCTTCTTCCCGGTAAGATACCGGGAGGAGGAGCTTTTTTTGTATCTCATTCGTTTATACCGGCGTTGCCGGGAGCGCGGATGTGACTGATATTTTTAACCTTATATAACCTACGGGGCTCTGCCTCCCAAGACAAAAGTTTTAGGAGGTAGAATCCATGAAAGAAACATTAAAACGTAACCCAGAGGAATCTTATAAGGAGTATTTGACAAGAGTAGCTGCATATATTGCATTACTTAAGAAGCAGGGACTTTTGAATGAAGCAGATGAAGCGTCTAATATAGCTTTTTGGGAAATCTTTGATATTATCAAGGAGATGGTGGAATGTGAAAGCCGACGCTGTAAGCTGGATGATCAGACACAGGAAGCATATATGACTAAAGTTATGAATGTAGCACCGAAATTGATTTATAAGTTTAACAATCCGGAATACATGGATGATAAATATGAAGGTAAGCAGTTTGAGGTTAAGACATTTTTTAAGAGCAGAACACAGTACTGTATCAGGGAAGCGGTGGCATCTGTACTTGAGATTACACCGGAAGAAGCGAAGGTACTTTTGAAGATTCGTTCTGCACGTGCTGCACTTGCCAGTGAGAATGATAGGACCGAGGATGATATTACTGTTGAAGAAATTTTTACCAAGTTAGGCGAGAAGATTTCGATAGCACAAATTACGGAACTTATCCTGATTGAGAAGGGAAAAGAATCCTATAATATGATAACTGAACAGGGAATCGAAAAGTTTAGACCACTTGGCTCTTCTGGGGGAGGCCAGGAATCATATGATATCGATGAAGTTGTCTTTGGAAAATCATTGGACGATGATGTAAAGCAGATATTCGATGGTGTATTTGCAAAGATGAGTCGTTTAGAGATATATTTGTTGTTGAAAAACTACGGTTTCTTGGGTGAGGATATCCGTTCCATGGACATGGAGGATTTTGTACAAGATTCTGATTTCAAAAGATTCTTTGCTGAGGATACATCGATTCGTTCAAGAAAGGATCCAGTCAAGACAGCATATAACAAGAATGTTAAGATTGAGAAAGCAATTGCTGCAATGGCAATGCAGGTAGCAGAAAGACGTTACAACGTGGATGGTGGCTTAGAAGAATATCTCTTTGGTCTTTTGGAAGATAAGTAAGTGTTTCAAAGAGGGGTACGGACCTTAGGTTCGTATCCCTCCTTTTTACACATTAACCGTTTCGGTTATTTAGAGTATAGCACCAATAACCGAATCGGTCAAGTGTTAATGCAGCAAGTGTATTGATGCGCTTTT